>OKMW01000001.1_pt1 | contig 282146 bp, 221 predicted proteins | sample 1612721 | NCBI WGS metagenome assembly OKMW01 (sample SAMN04436815, study PRJEB24849) | human gut metagenome | biome: human gut; feature: NICU; material: stool | host: Homo sapiens | place: USA: Saint Louis, MO | collected 2011-05-01 | reverse complement strand
TGTTGTTGGCAACAATGCCGCCCACTTTCGCCGCCGCCAGATAGACCTGGTCAATGCTTTCGCTGGCAAAGAAATCATGCACCGCGCGGCTGTCCAGCAGGTTCAGTTCATCGCGGGTGCGTAATACCAGCTCCACATCACCGCGCTGTTCGAGCTGTCGCCTGATGGCGGAACCGACCATTCCGCGATGGCCAGCGATAAAAATGCGTTGTTTACTCATGCTTATGACTCCAGCGCGATCGCCACGTCGTAGCCGTGAGATTTCAGCAGAGAGTGTTTTTTCGCCGCTTCGAGGTCATTAGCCACCATTTCAGACACCATCTCTCTGAGGGTGATTTCCGGTTTCCAGCCCAGTTTTTCGTGCGCTTTGGTCGGGTCACCGAGCAGCGTTTCAACTTCCGCCGGACGGAAGTAACGCGGGTCAACGGCGATAATCACATCGCCCGGTTTAACGCCCGGCGCATCATGCCCGGTGACGGAAACCACAATGCCCTTCTCTTCAACGCCCGTGCCTTCAAAGCGCAGTTTGATACCCAACTGTGCCGCCGCCATTTCTACGAACTGACGCACGGAGTACTGAACGCCGGTAGCAATTACGAAATCTTCCGGCTGTTCCTGTTGCAGCATCATCCACTGCATTTTTACGTAGTCTTTGGCATGGCCCCAGTCACGCAGGGAATCCATATTGCCGAGGTACAGGCACGATTCCAGCCCCTGGGCGATGTTGGCGATTGCGCGGGTGATTTTGCGGGTAACGAAAGTTTCGCCGCGGCGCGGGGATTCATGGTTAAAGAGAATACCGTTGCAGGCGTACATGCCGTAGGATTCGCGGTAGTTAACGGTGATCCAGTAGGCGTACAGTTTGGCGACCGCATACGGAGATCGCGGGTAGAACGGCGTGGTCTCTTTCTGCGGAATTTCCTGCACCAGACCGTACAGTTCAGAGGTGGAAGCCTGATAGAAACGGGTTTTCTTTTCCAGACCGAGGAAGCGGATCGCCTCCAGCAGGCGTAGCGTACCCATCGCATCGACGTCTGCGGTATATTCCGGTGACTCAAAAGAAACCGCAACGTGGCTCATTGCGCCCAGGTTGTACACTTCATCCGGCTGCACTTCACGCAAAATACGCGTCAGGTTGGAGGTATCACTCAGGTCGCCATAATGCAGATGGAATTTCGGGTTGCAGGTGTGCGGATCCTGATAAATGTGATCCACGCGCTCGGTGTTGAATGACGATGCACGACGCTTAATACCATGCACCTCGTAACCTTTTTCCAGCAGAAACTCTGCCAGGTAAGAACCGTCTTGTCCGGTTACACCGGTGATGAGAGCGACTTTTGACATGTCTTATTCCTCTGTATTTTTTGAATTTATTCAGTTTCAACGCGTTCGCGTATCACCACTGCGGGATTCCCCCGGCAAACCACATTTGCCGGAAGCGATTTAAAAACACTGCTTCGCGCACCCACGACGGTGCCGTCGCCGATCGTGACGCCAGGGGCAACAAAAACATCTGTCGCCAGCCAGCATTTCTCGCCAATCACAATAGGCGTGGCGTTAATGGTGAAATGTTGACTTGCATGGTCGTGGCTCCCGGTGCATAAATAACTTTTTTGCGATATCACCGAATGTGCGCCAATGGTTATTTCACCGAGGGTATATAAATTGACGTCATCGCCGACCCACGCGTAATCACCTAAGGTTAATTTCCACGGATAGGTAATTTTTACTGACGGACGAATAACTACGTTTTTTCCTATTTTTGCGCCGAATAAACGTAATAAAAATGCCCGCCAGCGATACAATACTTGTGGCGACCAGGCAAATATTGTTGCCTGTACTGCCCACCACAATTGCACTTTAATAGCGTTGCCACCCCGGAACCCTTTCGGCACCGAGAATCCACTTAAATCCTGCATCGTTTTCCCTTATATTCAGCTTTTGTTATATAAGGCTTTCGTCTTTGAGGTAGTACGTTGGCGTAAATGCCAGGATAATTCAGCCCAAAAGCCAGGCACGTGCAATATCTGCCGTTGGACTTTTTTGGCGTCAGCACACAATTCCATATTATTGGTGGTAGATACCCCACCCATGGAAAATTCAGACACCAGACCATTGAGTTTTTTAAATGCATAACCGGCTTTATACATTTTGGCCGCCAGCGCGTAGTCGGACGAAACTTTATATTCCAGGTCATAACGCCATTTTTTCAAGCCGGATACCGGGAAAAATATCGCCTGATGACTGGCGGGCAGGCTGTGATAAATATACCAGCCCGGTTTGGCGCTACGTTTAATTTTATGCCCGTCGCCAAAATCCAGCAGCGCATCGCCAGTGATCATCACGTTATCTTTTTGTACTTTTAACTTACGGACAAAATTTGCGGCATCCTGATGAAAAATATCACCTGAGTTGAGAAACAACGCGAACTTGCCTTGTGCCATCGCAATGCCTTTGTTCATGGCGTCGTAGATACCGTTATCTGGCTCGCTGACAAAGCGTAGGTTATAGATACCCTTGAGATTTTCCAGGTACTCACAGGTGCCGTCATTGGAACCGCCATCGACAACAATCCATTCGAAGCTGATATCGTCCGCCTGCGCCAGATGCGCCAGCGAGGCGTGTGTTTTGACTATCCCTGCGAGGTTACGAAACGCGACAGTGATTATGCTAAGCAACATGTTCTTATTCTTACCTCGTAATATTTAACGCTTTTCGCAAAATAAACGGACAGACGATTAAAAATGCATATTCCGGGCTAAATATCGAACCGGTAAAAAACAGCGATACCGGAGTAAAAAGATATAATTGCACGCGAAAATTGCGGTTATCACCAAAAGCGTTGATCATCATTTTTATCACTTTCCCCATGTACCACAGCGATAAAAACACTGCGAACCAGGAAAAATAAATAATCAGCAGATACAAACCATTGTCTATGGTTTTTCCGACATCCGCACCGTTAAATATTCCGAATGATGCGACATATTCATAAAGTGAGCCAAATCTGACTACACCGTCAATATGGGTCAAAGAATAACCGACCATCACCAGCGGACCGACAATACGATAATACGATGACGATCCTTCCGTGCCTAAATCACCCAGACGGGTGGAAATATAAGGAAATGCAATTACCACACCAACCAGGAATACAGCCAGAGAAATCAATGCTAACGGTAACTTTTTCTTAATCGCCTCTTTATTCAGATATTGAAATGCCCACTCCAGCAAATAAAACAGGATAAAGGTCATAACCCCTGAAAACGATCCGGATAATATTATCCCTGCGAGAATCATAGCATCGGTTTTAGGCGTTTTGATACCAAACTGTTTGATGCTGAGCCAAATTGAGATTAATGCCAGAGCGAAAAATGCCGGTTCGAAATAAAGTGCTGTCGTGCGCTTGCCGCCGAATTTGATGAAATTCAGCACATAGCTGTTGCTGTAAATCAGATATTTCGAAATCGATTCCATAATACTGCTGCCGCCGGTGAGGATAATTTGCGCCATCTCCACCGCCGCCAGCGCCACCACCAACCCGACCACCAGATAAAAAAAGCGTAATATCTTGCGGTGGTTGTGGGGCGAAATCGTTTTAAAGCGAATACTCCACACCATGCCAATAATGATCACAATATAGACAAACAGCATGGTTGAAGTGACGTATTTACTGGCATCCAACGACTGACCAAACAGGTAGTTAAACGCCGTGAGTCCCGCGCCAATCCCCAGGGCAATCATTAATTTTTTAACGCTGATGCGCTCTAAAAACAGCAGTAACAAGACAGGTAAAAAAGTGACGATGGTGATGGGGAAACTTTCACCAAGCTGGGCGATTTTGACGTTAACCAGCAGGTAGATCAGCGGCAGCAGCAGGTAGCTACAGATTCTGATAGAAGTTGACATACTCCTCCAGCATCTGTTGTCCACTGTAGGCGGCACGGCTGCGCTGGCTGAACTCAGCCAGCGTGGTACCAAATACCGCCTGCGCGATTTCCGGTTTGCTTAACTGGACCAGTTGCAGCACGTCTTCTTCACTGACGGTTTTACCGCCGGATTTTTGCAGCACTTCCCGCGCCGCGTCGCTATGGGTGGCAATCACCGGCACGCCAATCGATAGCGCCTCACACAAAATTAGCGGGTAGTTATCGACGCGAGAACTGAATACCAGCGCATCCATCTGATTGAGCGCGCTCATCAACTTGCGCTTGTCAGTTTCAAAGCCGTGATTAACCACGTTGCCAGCGGTGAACGGCGAGAACTTACCAAAGGTATGCAGTTCGATTTTGTCGCCCAGCGCCATCATCTCGCGTACCAGTTGCTGGTTAGTTTTGCCGTCGTAACGCAGGTCATGCGCCACCACCGCGATTTTCGGCTTGCCCTGGGTTTCGCGCACCGGAGGCAAGTCCGCCAGAATCGCTTCGGTTGCCATATCAATACCGTTATTGATAATCCGGCAACGCCCTGGACCGTACAGACTATTGAAAGCATCAGCCACATGCTGGCTGGGGGAAATAAACTGACAGCCCAGCGCCAGCATCTCGCGGAATAACTGGCGTTTGCCCGCCACCAGTTGGTGCGCGCGATCAATCTTCACCGGCGGATAATTATTTAAGGTCGGGCATTTCTGGCAGCCCTTTTTCCAGCCTTCACAACCGTCGGTAAAGGCGCAGCGTCCGGTAACGCTCCAGTGATCGTGTAACGTCCAGACCAAAGTGATATCCGGTTTGTGGTTTTTCACTTTTTCGCAAAAGCGCACCACGCTCTTAAGATTCAACCAGTAGCTGTGCAGCACATGAAAATGCAGGACCACCGGACCCGGTGTGCGAGTAATGGTGCGATATAACTCATTGAAATTGCCGAACAGATCGCGATTAAACAGACGAAACAGGGCAATGTTCGCCATCGCGGTCATCCGCGGCGTATGTTTGATGACCTGCGGATAGTTCTGATGGCTGACGCTCTCTTTGCCGCCTTTGCCGTAACCGTAGACAAAATGTGACGCCAGCCCCTGTTGCAGCGCGCGCTGGTGGAGATCTAACGCCACACCTGCTGCCCCACCTTCCGCCAGTCGCACATTAAATTGCAGAATATTCATTTAATTACCTTCACTCGCGCTTTTTCTCCCACCACCAGCGCGTTGTCCGGGACAGAGTCGAGCACCACGCTGCCCGCGCCCACGGTGACGTTGTTACCAAGCGTGATATCACCAAGAATAATGACGTTGGCACCGAGCTCGACGCCGTTGCCAATGTGTGGACATGCCATGTTATCGGCACCACGATTGCCGATAGTGACGCCGTGGCGAATGGTAAAATCATCCCCCGCTACCACGTTTTTATTGATCACTACGGCGTAACCGTGATGGATAGTAAAGCGGCGGCCAATGGTCGCGGCAGCCTGGATTTCATAACCGAAAAAGCATTCGGTGATAATGCGATACAGCACCAGCAGCGGGGCCGCCCACAGATTGTTGAGGACGTTCTTTTTGCGCCACACCGAACAAAAATGAGCGGCGCGATAGGCAAGAACCATGCAGCACGGGCGTAAACTCCAGCTGTTGGCGCGCAGATCTTCCAGCATCTTTAGCGCCCCCGAATACCATCAGCCAGACGTTTGCCGTTACGCACCGACAGCAGCGTCAGCAAAGTGCGCCAGGTCATGCGTTTATTGCGGATCTGGTAGAGGGTAAACAGCTGATATTTTTTGCTGGCACGGTCGAATTTGTCTTTGTGCTTGCGGTAAAAGTGGAAGTACCCGGAGAATTTTTTCGGTGACGAGGTGATCTGCATTTCACCGTGATTGATATGCAGGATCTGCGTCGCCTCTTCCACTTTCCACGGTTCGCCATACTCCACCACCATCCGCAGGAAGATGTCGTAATCCTGTGCCGCTTTCAGTTCGGTATCAAACAAACACTCTTTGAAACGCCATGCCCAGGTAAAGACCTGATTGCCAATGATATTCCGTTTATAGAACAGGCGGCGTGAATACGGCGATTTGGGATACAGTGGCAAACTTGCCGGTTGGGAATAGACTTCGCCCTGGCAAACGTAGTCGTTAGCGTACAAAAAGGCGTGAGTGACCAGTTGCTGTTTATGGGCGAGGAAGACGCTCAGACGGTTGGGTGTCCATTCATCATCATCATCGATCCCGGTGATGTATTCCCCTTGCGCCAGCGTAATCGCCTGGTTACGTACCGCGCACGCCCCGCTGTTAATATCGTTGTGAATGTAGGTGATACGCGGGTCGTTGAGGGCGGTGACGTACTGTTGCAGCTGTTCCCAGGAGGTGGAGCAATCATCCACGATGATCATCTCCCAGTTACTGTAGTCCTGGCGCAGGACCGATTTTATCGCCCGAATCGCCAGTTGTTGGCGGTTCCAGGTCGGCATATAGATTGAAATCAGCGGATTGTCTTTCATAGGTTGTTCTCCCGGAGTGTCGAGATGTTCTGCCGGTTTATAAGCTTGTTTACGGGTTCTGTTGCCGGATGCGGCGTGAACGGAGGTCGGATAAGATGCGTCAGCATCGCATCCGACAGCGGATCTCGTTATTTCGCGTCCGACTTATATTCGTATTCGTAATAGCCATAATCCTGATACGCGCTGGCGCGGCGGAAGATGGAGTTGAGAATCACCCCTTTCACCGGAATACCATTTTGCTCAAAGCGGCTCAGACTGGTTTCCACTTCTTTCAATGTGTTGACCGCATAACGCGCCACCATTAACGTGGTTCCGACATGACGACCAACAATTGCCGCATCGGTCACTGCCAGAATCGGCGGCGTATCAATCAACACCAGGTCATAGTTTTTACTCGCCCAGTTCACCAGTTCGGCAAAGCGTTCGCTCATCAACAGTTCAGAAGGATTTGGCGGCACCTGACCGCGCGGGATCAGGTCAAATTTGGCAATAGAGGTCGGTTTAGCAGCGGTAGTAATATCGCCCTGACCAATCAGAATTTCCGACAGGCCATTAACGTTATTAGTGCCCAACAGCTCGTGGGTGTAGCCTTTGCGCATATCGCAGTCGATCAACAACACCCGTTTATTGGTCTGGCTGATCACCGCCGCCAGGTTGGCGCAGACAAAGGTTTTACCGATTGACGGGCTAACCCCGGTCATCATCAACACATTGTTCTGCGCCTGCATCATCGCGAAGTGCAGACTGGTACGCAGACTGCGGATGGCTTCAATCGCCAGATCGGTTGGATTCCCCACCGCCAGTAGCTGGCTCTGTTTATAGCGTTTAACCCCTTTGATGGTTTTGACGCTATCGCGCGCTTTTTGCCACTCCGACAGCGGGATGCTGGCATATACGCTGATACCGTGTTCTTCCAGCACTTGCGGGCTTTCGATGCCGCGATTAAACAACGAGCGCAGCAGCACACCCACGATAGAGAGCATCAGGCCGAGGATAATTGCGCCGAGGATAATCAGCCCTTTCTTCGGTTTCAGCACACCAGGCTGGGTGATTGCCGGGTCAACAATGCGCACATCGCCGACGGTGCTGGCTTCGGTGATTTTCAGCTCCTGTTCTTTATTCAGCAGTTGCATATAGACCTGCTGCCCAGACTCGACATCGCGGGTCAGACGGACAATTTCCTGCTGGGTTTTCGGCATCGCCGTTACGCGACCATTAAGTTTGGCTTTTTCGTCTTCCAGCGCCTGCCGTTTCTCCAGCAGCGTGCGGTACGCCGGGTGAACTTTGGTGTACAGCTTGGAGATTTCCGCTTCTTTAAAGGTCAGTTCGTTCAACTGCGCGTCGATGTTCACCATCGAATCGAGCACCGCTTTCGCTTCCAGCGGCAGATCAACAGAATCTTTATCCTGACGGAAGGCATTCAGTTTGTTTTCGGCAACATCGAGGCGGCTACGTACTTCCGGTAACTGTTGCGCGAGGAAAGCGAGGCTTTTCGACGCTTCCGCCGATTTGCGCTCAATATTTTGTTCCTGATAGTTACGAGCGATGCTGTTAAGAATGTCGCGGATCTGTTCACGATCTTCACCGGTATAAGTCAGGCTCAGTACGCCTGCGTCTTTGCCGTTCTCCGTTACCGTCAGGCTGTTTTGCAGTTGGTTGATCATCCCCAGCGTGGAGTATTTGGTGACGGTAAACTCACTCCCCGGGCTGGCGTGAATAGCTTCAACCATCAGCGTGACGCCTTCTTTTTTCAGCATCTGGCCCGCTTGCCCACGGGCGCTAAAGCCGCCATCGCTGCTCAAAGTGTAGTTTTTGTCATCAAGCACATTAAGCGTAAACACCTGATCCGCCATCTCCTTAGGACGGTTAAAGGTGGTCACTTTTACCGTCTCGTTCTGGCGTCCCATCAGGCGATCCCAGCCCGCACCGAAAATCGGGAACGTGTTTTTGCTCACCGCAATATCGAGGTCGAGATCGTCCACCGTTTTACCAAGCACCAGGCGCGAACGAATCAACTGGATCTCGGCGTCCGATGCAGGCGGTTTGTTGGCTAATGCCGATCCGATATCCTGCACTAACGAATTGCCGCTGCTTTGTTCGATTTGTACCAGTGCGTCGGCGCTGTATATCGGCGTAGCGAAGAAGGTGTAAACCACGGCACAGAGGGCGAATACGGCAGTGATGCCAATTACCCACCAGCGCGCCTCAATGACGGTGCCAACCAGGCGACCAATATCGATTTCATCACTGCCCGTTACCGGAGCGGCATGTTGTTTTACTTTTTCTGTCATTCTTATACCTGCTCTGCGTTCAATGCCTGCGCCCACTGGCGGGCAGACCGTTCAAGTAATGTGTACACCGCTGCAAACGTTTCCCGGCTTTTGCGATACGGATCGGGGATTTCACATTCGTTATCCCAGTGACCAAACAGCATCACTTTGCCGCGCATCTCAGGTGCCATCTCGCATAAGCGTTCGATATGGCGCTTTTCCATGGTCAAAATCAGGTCGTAGTTGCGACACAGGCGACGGCTGATTTGCCGTGCACAGTGACCTTCCAGAGACAGTTGATGTTCTGCGGCGACGCTGATAGCGGTAGGATCAGCGCCCTTACCGACCAGCGCGCCGAGTCCAGCGGACTCCACTTTCAGCTCCGGGTGATAACGTTGCAGTAAGCGTTCCGCCGTCGGGGAACGGCAAATATTGCCGACACAGACAACTAAAATGTTGTTAAACATGACGATTACCAGTTATGAATGTCGCTGGCTGTATCCGTCATGTAACGGACACCGCTAATAGTTGGCAGCAACTGATTGATCAGACGGTTCCAGCGGGAAACCGGTGCGGTGGTGACATACACCACGTCATAAGGTTGCAGGCGGAATTCTGTCGCCATCACCAGCGACGTGGCATCGGACATATCCAGCTGGTAGATATTGGCAATCTTGCCGTTACGCCCACCCTCGCCTTTCAGCGGACGAATGACAAAGATGCCGCTGGCGTTGGAGGTGGTCATGTCGATGCCTTCAGCATTACCAAGGGCTTCAGTCAGGGTCATGCCGCTAAAGTCCATTTTCAGGGTGCTCTGTTTCTTCACTTCACCCATCACAAACACTTTCAGATCATCATTACGCGGCACGTAGAGAATATCGCCAGGATAAAGCAGTCGATTCTGATTGAGGTCGCCGTTTTGCATCAGCGCCTGCAATGAAATGCGTTCTTCACGACCATTGTGTGTTAACACCACGTTGCGCCAGTCAGCGGTGTCGGTCAGGCCACCTGCGGCGTTGATGGCGTCGAGAATGGTCAGTGGCACGTTGGTGATCGCCTGTTGGCCGGATTTATTCACCTGGCCGGAGATATAGGCTTTTTGCGAGCGGAAGGCGGCGATATTAACGTCCACCTGCGGGTCAGCGATGTACGTCGCTAAGCGCCCGGTAATATCACTGCGGATTTCAGCGAGCGTTTTCCCCACCACGTGAACTTTGCCGATATACGGATAAAACATAGTGCCGTCAGGCTGTACCCAGTTGCCGGTGTCGCTGGAGCTGCGGTACTGACCGGCTGGCGTGGTGAGTTCCGGGTGATCCCAGACGGTGACATTAAGAACGTCCCCCGGCCCGACGCGATACTGGTAATTCGCGATCTCACTTTCCAGCGTCATATTGGGGCGCGCTACGTTGGGTCGTGGGCGTAATTGATCAATCAGGCGCGGGGTCAACGGATAAACATTCACCATTTTGTCGAGATCGAAATCAGCGTCCTGCTGTTTGATGACGTCTTTACCCATCGTCGACATATTGCTGCCCGGAAGTACTGTGCAACCGCTTATCAAGGTTACTGACACCAATAATGGCATCAATTTCATTTTGGATTTCATCATTGTTTATTTATCACTTTGGCAGAGTAATTATCCTGTGCACTATTAATAGCAATGTCGCCATGCACATTTACCTTGCAGTTAATTGAATAAAAATTTAACTGGCATCAGTCCTAAAAAAATTGATTTCATCCGCAGGCTATTGACAGAATAATTCAGACTGGTCTTTCAGGCATCCAGACACGCTACCGCCCCTGGCTTTTTAGCTACCAATACACTGATTTAGTTTAATTTTTAAAACCCTCTCAACATGCAGTCGTTGATGAGAAAGGGTTATTACGGAAATTAACTTCCGAATATAAGGTGACATTATGGTAATTGAATATTGGCTCTCCAATAATGCAGGAGGAAGTGTTACAGCTAACGGAATAGCAGGCAAGGTAACAATTCGGTAATTGGCTATTTTTAAGAATTATATTAAGTGTCATTCAATATGGTTTTTAGGAGTTTCTTTAGGTTGACAATATTTAATATAGTGTCTCCACATGCGATATTTCTTAAATAATGTTTTATTATTACCACTTTTAATTCAGGGATAATGTGAGGTTATAAACCTCAAATAATGTGAGATAAATAGTGCCGCAACATTGCATTTTTGCCCTGATTTATCCATGATCGAATTGTGACATTTGTCATACAACGAATAGGTTTTGTACTTACTATGGAATGGATTGCCGATCCGTCTATCTGGGCCGGGTTAATCACGCTGATTGTGATCGAACTGGTCCTCGGCATTGATAACCTGGTCTTTATTGCCATCCTCGCCGAAAAACTACCGCCGAAGCAGCGCGACCGCGCACGGGTTACCGGGCTGCTGCTGGCGATGTTAATGCGCCTGTTACTGCTGGCGTCAATCTCCTGGCTGGTCACCCTGACACAACCGCTATTCAGCTTTCGCTCGTTTACCTTTAGCGCCCGCGACTTAATCATGCTGTTTGGTGGTTTCTTCCTGCTGTTCAAAGCCACGATGGAGCTGAACGAACGGCTGGAGGGGAAAGACAGCAATAACCCCACGCAACGCAAAGGTGCGAAGTTCTGGGGGGTGGTGACACAAATTGTGGTACTGGACGCCATCTTCTCACTCGACTCGGTGATTACCGCCGTCGGGATGGTCGACCATTTACTGGTCATGATGGCCGCCGTGGTTATCGCTATCAGCCTGATGTTGATGGCCAGCAAGCCGTTAACGCAATTTGTTAACAGTCACCCGACCATCGTTATTCTCTGCTTAAGCTTCCTGTTGATGATTGGCTTTAGCCTGGTGGCAGAAGGTTTCGGCTTCGTCATTCCGAAAGGCTACCTGTACGCTGCCATTGGTTTCTCGGTGATGATCGAGGCGCTCAATCAGTTGGCTATCTTTAACCGTCGACGTTTTCTTTCCGCTAACCAGACACTGCGCCAGCGGACTACCGAAGCGGTAATGCGCCTGCTTAGCGGGCAAAAAGAAGATGCGGAACTGGACGCCGAAACCGCGTCCATGCTGGTGGATCATGGTAACCAGCAGATCTTTAATCCGCAGGAACGGCGGATGATTGAGCGGGTACTTAATCTTAATCAGCGTACCGTCAGCAGCATTATGACGTCGCGCCACGATATTGAGCATATCGATCTCAACGCGCCGGAAGAAGAAATCCGCCAGTTGCTGGAGCGAAATCAGCATACGCGGGTGGTGGTTACCGACGGTGATGACGCAGAAGATTTGCTCGGTGTTGTTCACGTTATCGACCTGCTACAACAGTCTCTGCGCGGCGAACCGCTCAACCTGCGGGTGTTGATTCGCCAGCCGCTGGTGTTCCCGGAAACCTTGCCGTTGTTACCTGCCCTGGAGCAGTTCCGTAATGCCCGCACGCACTTTGCTTTTGTAGTGGATGAGTTTGGCTCGGTGGAAGGGATTGTGACATTAAGTGACGTCACTGAAACCATTGCCGGTAACTTACCGAACGAAGTGGAAGAGATCGACGCCCGCCATGATATTCAGAAAAATGCGGACGGTTCCTGGACGGCGAATGGTCATATGCCGCTGGAGGATCTGGTGCAATATGTGCCGCTGCCGCTGGATGAAAAACGTGAATATCACACCATTGCCGGGCTATTGATGGAATATTTGCAGCGTATTCCAAAACCTGGCGAAGAAGTTCAGGTGGGGGATTATTTGCTTAAAACGTTGCAGGTGGAAAGCCATCGCGTGCAGAAGGTGCAGATTATTCCGCTGCATAAGGATGGCGAGATGGAATACGAGGTGTGATGGTATCGGCCATTTTACCCAATGCTTCGTAACGCCTTATAACTTCAGCAATGAAGCGTTGTCTGTGGTACATGGACATCACAGCGGGGGTGTGGGTCCGGCTGTAAATCGCCGAATCGTTTCCTGTAGGCCGGGGCAGCCCACATGGATGTGGGCTGAGGGCGCGTTTTACAGGGATGTTACCTCGCGCCCGTACCCGATAGCCGAAAGGAATAAGATGAGGGAACCGCGCCAGCGGCGATTTATCGCCGGGAGCCCGCGTTGCCAGGGTGGTGGCGATTGAGCCACCCTGGCACGTTCACCGGCTTGAGCGTTCCATAGTAACGAGGAACATCAAGTGAACGGAACAGCCTTCGATCTTACATATTCAGAATATAATGGTGCCGCCACGAACGCCTGATGCGACGCTTTACGCGTCTTATCAGGCCTACAGGACAGGTCACCTGGTAACCTACATCTTCTCCAGCAACTTCTTCACATCTTTGCCATTGCGGGAATCTTTATTCCGCTCGGCCCAGTCATTCAGGCGACGTTTCGCTTCGTCCTGTAGATGTTTGCGCAGTAACTGATCCACTTGCAGACTGTAATTGAGTTGCTGCCAGTTGCCATAAACCCGCAGCGGTACTGGCGTTTCTTTGAGGAAATCAATCAGTTTGCTTTCCCCGTTCCAGCCACCCACGACCCGAATATCAAACTGGGTGTCGCAGGTTTGATCTGCCAGATTCAACATACCTTCCCCTGTAAGCGCCAGCACAGGCGATTGACCTTGCATGTCGTTTAACGTCACGACGCCATCCTTCAACGTCAAATCGGTGGTAAAGCGGTCAAGACGCGTTACGTTATCGAAGTTTTCAGCGGCCTTCACATCACCACCATTACGTTCTACCGCTTGCTGAATCATCTGCTGGAAGTTCATCCCTTCCATGCGCGTGTCGGTCATTTCGACATGTGCCTGTCCTTGCCAGTTGTGGCGGAATGCGTCGGCATCTATGTCAGCACCGGAGAAATCACCAGCCAGTGACATTTTTCCGGTCAACGAAATCGGATAGTTAAACGCCTTCAGAATGGTACCAATCTCAACGTTTTCCAGCCGTGGCTGGAAGTTTATCCGCGGATTTATTGATGTCGCGTCCAGCGTGCCCGGCAGTGAAACCTGTCCACCGTTAAGTTTGCCCTGCAGTTGAGTAATTTCCAGCAGACCCGACTTGTTGGTCATTTGCGTGGCAACATCTGTAAAATTCATTCCGCGCCAGCGCACGTTACTGGCCTGCAACAAAATATCAGCCGTAAAGCCTTGCAGTCCCTGATAGGCCGGTTCATCAATACGCGAAGAAATGACCGGGCGCGGCAACGTTGATTGGCTCTGCCCTTGCTGCGCGGTACCGTTTTCACCGTTCGCTGTTTCATTAAGCGGGATGAGGTTGTCAAGATTCAGTTGCGGAAATTGCAGTCTCAGCTGCCATTCCGGTTGCTCTGTCAGCGTGACCTGTGCTTGCCCGCTCAGCGTACTGTCATTGGCGGTCAAACTAATTTGGTTAAATGAAAGGCGTTTATGTGACTCCTGCCACTGGGCCTGGAAACTCCCCTGCCCCTGAATACCTTGTTTTGGTAAATCTGCACCCTGCAACTGCCAGTTAACTTGTTCAATAGCCGCCGTTAAATCATGCGGATAATCAGAAGCATCTACCGTACCGTTAAGGGATATCGTGAGATCGCGCTGATCGCGATTAATCCGCCCGGAGAACTCAAATGAGCCACGATGTTGGGGATCTTGTTCCATTTGCAGGCGGATATTGCGGATTGTCACCTGCTCGTCATCTTCATGCTGGAACACCAGCACGCTGTCCGCCACCTTAAGACTGGATATATCAAACGACCATCCGCGATCGTCTGACAGATCCGGCAAGGTATTGTCGCGTGGTGCAACCGGGGCATCTTCACTGCGTACCGCTTCCGTCTGCGGCGTCAGTTGGATCACTGCCCCTTTTAGCATCACCTGCTTAACGCTCAGTTGATGACTCAGCAGTGGTAAAAGCGCCACGTCCAGACGCATGTTGTCTGCGCGAACCAGTGGCTGGCTCGCGCCCTGGGCGGTGAGAGACATTCGCCCGGAGAGGATACTAAGTTGCGGCCAGACGTGCCAACGCAGTGGCCCGTCGAGCTGCAATTGATAACCGCTACGTGCAGCAACTTGCTTGACCATATAGTCGCGGAAATCATTCGGATTCACCAGCAACACTAACGCAGATAACCCGGCCACCAGCACGACCAGGAGTATCATCAGCGTCGTCAGAAATCGTCTCATGGTATCCTCAATGGGCCTGAATTAGTCTTTATCGATTCGGCTGGCTACCGCGCCCTGCTGGTTGCGATATTTCGCATCTTCACGGCGGTTGTAAGGTCGCGCCGCCGGGCCGGAAAGCGGCTCAAAGCTCAGCGCACCAATTAACATGCCCGGACGCAGCGCCAGCGGCAGCTTACCGGAGTTGTAGAACTCCAGCACAATACAGCCAGACCAGCCCGGATCGATACGGTGCGCGGTGACGTGCACCATAAGCCCCAGACGCGCCAGTGAGGAACGACCGTCCAGCCATCCCACCAGATCGGCTGGCAGCGTCACCGACTCCAGCGTCACCGCCAGCGCCAGCTCTCCTGGGTGAAGATAAAACGCCTCGCTTTCATCGAGTACGATCTCATCGCTCATCACGCGGTCAAGCGCGGCGCTCACTTCATCTTTGGGACCGCTCAGATCGATAAACGCTGCCGTGTGACCACGGAAGGTACGAAATTTATTGCCCAGGCGCACATCCACCGTCGCGCCATTAATACGCTCCACTGGCGGACGTGGGTTGATCGACAAACGGCCTTCATCAAGCCAGGCTTCAATATCTCGGTCACACAGACGCATGGCATTTTCTCCTTTCGTGCATCACTCCCTTAACGCCAATTACGTCAAGGGCATACCAGGTTATCACTGAACGGTACACAATTTATCAAGCTTATTCAAAGAACTGACTTATTTTCGCTTTCAATATATCGATGGCGATGCGGTTTTTCCCGCCGCGCGGCACGATAATGTCCGCATATTGTTTAGAAGGCTCAATGAATTGCAGGAACATCGGGCGCACGGTTTTTTGATATTGCGCCATCACTGAATCCATTGAACGCCCACGCTCGTTAACGTCACGCTTGATGCGGCGCATCAGGCAGATATCCAGCGGGGTATCAACGAAAATTGAGAAGTTAAGTTCATCACGCAAACGCGCATCCGTCAGCAGCAAAATGCCTTCGAGAATGATGACTTTCTTCGGCTCAACCGTCACCGTTTCTTTCATACGCGTATGTTCAACATAGCTGTAAACCGGCAGGTCAATGGCCGAGCCGCGTTTCAATGCTTGTAAATGCTCAAGCAGCAGGCTGTGATCCATCGCGCTGGGATGGTCGTAGTTGGTCTTAACGCGTTCTTCCATCGACAGATGGCTTTGATCTTTGTAATAGCAGTCTTCGGGAATTACGCCGATGTGTTCATCACCGACTTGCTCACGTAATTCACGATAAAGGGTACTGGCAATAAGACTCTTGCCGGAAGCCGATGCGCCAGCGATACCGATAATGACGCACTGATGAGACTGATCAGTCATATATTTAGCGACCTGATTAACCTGGATGTTAGGAAGGGGGCGACGAAGCGCCAAACGCGGCAATTATAGGGATTTCATCCGCCTGATACCAGTCGAATAGCGTTGCCGCGCGCTCAGAGTAATTGTTGACGAATAATTCCCGGTGGCAAATTACGTTGTTCAGTTTTAATGCAAGGTAAAAATTGTTATACGAAGTTGCGCAAATTATCCGCCTTTACGTCACTTTATGAGCAATTCGCATATAAAATGTAAAACTTTTGTACTAGCATAAACACAGAAACGAATACTGGCGACCTGGTCTTGCGGATAAAGCGGTAATGAGCAAACAATCACAGCATGTATTAATTGCCCTGCCCCACCCGCTGCTTCACCTGGTCAGTTTAGGTTTAGTCTCGTTTATCTTTACCCTTTTCTCGCTTGAGCTTTCGCAGTTTGGCACCCAACTCGCCCCATTGTGGTTCCCGACGTCCATCATGATGGTGGCGTTTTATCGCCATGCCGGGCGCATGTGGCCGGGGATTGCGCTGAGCTGCTCGCTGGGAAATATCGCCGCATCCATCCTGCTTTTTTCCACCAGCTCGCTGAACATGACCTGGACGACCATCAATATTGTTGAAGCCGTGGTCGGGGCAGTGCTACTGCGTAAATTGCTGCCGTGGTATAACCCATTGCAAAATCTGGCTGACTGGCTGCGTCTGGCACTCGGCAGCGCCATTGTTCCGCCTCTGTTGGGGGGTGTTCTGGTTGTCCTGCTGACGCCCGGAGACGATCCTCTCAGGGCATTTTTGATATGGGTACTTTCAGAATCCATCGGCGCACTGGCACTGGTGCCGCTGGGGTTGTTATTTAAACCACACTATCTGCTGCGCCATCGCAACCCACGGTTGCTTTTTGAGTCGCTGCTCACGTTAGCCATCACACTGACGTTAAGCTGGCTTTCGATGCTGTATCTGCCGTGGCCTTTTACTTTCATTATTGTGCTGTTGATGTGGAGCGCCGTGCGCCTGCCACGAATGGAAGCCTTTTTGATCTTCCTTACCACGGTGATGATGGTGTCACTGATGATGGCCGCTGATCCCTCCCTGCTTGCTACGCCGCGTACATACCTGATGAGCCATATGCCGTGGCTACCGTTTTTGCTGATCCTGCTGCCCGCCAACATCATGACGATGGTGATGTATGCCTTTCGTGCGGAACGCAAACACATCTCTGAAAGCGAAACCCGCTTTCGTAACGCCATGGAATATTCCGCCATCGGCATGGCATTAGTGGGCACCGAGGGACAATGGCTGCAATCCAACAAAGCGCTCTGCCAGTTTCTCGGTTACAGTCAGGAAGAACTGCGCGGACTCACCTTTCAGCAGCTGACCTGGCCGGAGGATCTCAATAAAGATCTGCAACAGGTTGAAAAGCTGATCAGCGGTGAAATAAACACCTATTCAATGGAAAAACGCTACTACAACCGCAATGGCGATGTTGTCTGGGCGTTGCTTGCCGTCTCACTGGTACGCCACACGGATGGCACGCCGCTCTATTTTATCGCTCAGATTGAAGACATTAACGAGCTAAAACGCACCGAACAGGTGAATCAGCAACTGATGGAGCGCATCACGCTGGCTAACGAAGCGGGCGGGATTGGCATCTGGGAGTGGGAGCTAAAGCCGAATATTTTTAGCTGGGATAAGCGGATGTTCGAGCTGTATGAAATTCCTCCGCATATCAAACCGAACTGGCAGGTGTGGTACGAGTGCGTGCTGCCGGAAGATCGCCAGCACGCCGAAAAAGTGATTCGCGATTCATTGCAATCACGCTCTCCCTTTAAACTGGAATTTCGCATTACCGTGAAAGACGGCATTCGCCATATCCGCGCCCTCGCTAACCGGGTACTGAATAAAGAAGGCGAAGTCGAACGCCTGCTCGGCATTAATATGGATATGACCGAAGTGAAACAGCTTAACGAGGCATTGTTTCAGGAAAAAGAGCGCCTGCACATTACGCTGGACTCCATCGGTGAAGCCGTGGTCTGTATTGATATGGCGATGAAAATTACCTTTATGAATCCGGTGGCGGAGAAGATGAGCGGCTGGACGCAGGAAGAAGCATTAGGTGTTCCGCTCCTGACGGTGTTGCATATTACTTTTGGCGACAACGGACCATTAATGGAGAACATTTACAGTGCCGACACCTCACGTTCCGCGATTGAACAAGATGTGGTGTTGCACTGTCGGAGCGGCGGCAGCTACGACGTGCATTATAGTATTACGCCGTTAAGTACTCTGGACGGCAGCAATATAGGCTCGGTTCTGGTGATTCAGGACGTCACCGAATCACGCAAAATGCTGCGCCAGCTGAGCTACAGCGCCTCCCATGATGCACTGACGCATCTCGCCAATCGCGCCAGTTTTGAGAAGCAACTGCGTATCCTGCTGCAAACGGTAAACAATACACATCAGCGACATGCACTGGTGTTTATCGATCTTGATCGCTTTAAAGCGGTGAATGACAGCGCCGGGCACGCCGCTGGCGACGCTTTGTTGCGCGAACTGGCGTCATTGATGCTGAGTATGCTGCGCTCCAGCGACGTGCTGGCGCGACTCGGTGGCGATGAATTTGGTCTGCTGCTGCCAGACTGTAATGTCGAAAGTGCGCGTTTTATCGCTACACGCATTATCAGCGCCGTTAATGACTATCACTTTATCTGGGAAGGACGAGTACATCGGGTAGGTGCCAGTGCCGGGATTACCTTGATTGATGACAACAATCATCAGGCAGCTGAAGTGATGTCGCAGGCTGATATCGCCTGTTATGCCTCCAAAAATGGTGGACGGGGCCGGGTGACGATTTACGAACCGCAGCAAGCTGCCACACATAGCGAACGGGCGGCGATATCGCTTGATGAACAGTGGCGGATGATTAAAGAAAATCAGTTGATGATGATCGCCCACGGTGTCGCTTCGCCGCGGATCCCGGAAGCACGTAATTTGTGGCTGATTTCACTTAAGCTCTGGAGTTGCGAAGGCGAGATTATTGATGAACAAACATTTCGTCGTAGCTTCAGCGATCCGGCACTTAGCCATGCTCTTGACCGACGGGTATTCCACGATTTTTTCCAGCAGGCCGCAAAAGCTATTGCCAGTAAAGGCTTAAGTATCGCCCTCCCCCTTTCCGTTGCCGGTTTGAGTAGCGCCACGCTGGTGAATGAACTAATTGAGCAGCTGGAAAATAGCCCTCTACCACCACGGTTATTACATCTGATTATTCCGGCAGACGCGATTTTAGATCACGCAGAAAGCGTGCAAAAACTGCGGCTGGCGGGATGTCGGATCGTATTCAGTCAGGTGGGCCGCGATCTGCAAATCTTCAACTCGCTGAAAGCAAATATGGCAGATTACCTGCTACTTGATGGTGAGTTATGCGCCAATGTGCAGGGAAATTTGATGGATGAGATGCTGATTACGATCATTCAGGGGCACGCTCAGCGGCTCGGGATGAAGACCATCGCCGGGCCAGTAGTTTTACCCCTGGTGATGGATACGCTTTCTGGCATCGGCGTCGATCTGATTTATGGCGATGTGATTGCCGATGCCCAACCGCTGGATTTGCTGGTGAATAGCAGTTATTTCGCGATTAACTAAGGCGTGCTTCCCCATCGCCTGATGCGGCGTATCAGGCCTACAATTCGTCCGTTCCGTCTGGTTGCCAGCCTTCCGTATACCAGATATGCAACAGCGCATAAGAACGCCAGGGCTTCCAGCGTTCGGCATAACGGCGGATTTGTGCCGGTGTCATTCCCGGAAATCGCTGTTTAATCAGATAATCATCCGGCAGGAAAACATCTTTCGCCTGCCAGCCACGTAAGGCGAAATAATTCGCCGTCCAGCGCCCGATACCCGGAAAAGTTTGCAGCATTTTCATCGCCTGCTCCACATCGCCCGGAATTGTCATTGATAAGGTGCCCTCCAGCGCCGCATTTGCCAGATGAATCAGTGCCTCTGCCCGTTTCAACGGCATACCTAACGCTTTTAATGCCTGCGGGTCGGCTGCTGCCAGCCGCTGAGGCGTGGGGAAGCAGACATAATCCGGAAAATCATCCAGCCGTTCGCCATAAAGCTGTGCCACTCTGGCGGTCAATTTTGCCGCCATCGCCACGCTCACCAGTTGGCCTAAAATCGCCCGCACGCCCTGCTCAAAAGCATCAACACAACCAGGTAAACGCAATCCGGGCCGCGCCGCGCCTAACTTGCCCAACGCACCGTTAACAATCTGCGGGTTACATTGCAGATCAAACAGGCGGCTCATTTTCGCCAGACACTCTGCGGCAACAGGTTCTAAACCTGCACTTAAATTTATGTGCAGAGTATGGCGGGCTATATCCGGAATAGCAGTCACCACGCCGCGATATTCGCCCACCGCCAGACTACGGGCATAATAATCGTCAGCGACCGTTTCCACACCGTTCACCGCACGGGCGGCGAGAAATCCCAACATCCACGACCAGTCATACGGCGGCTGCCAGTTCAGGGTATACATCGCATCTCCTTGTTAATCCGCTTTCAGCATAAACGTTATTCAGACGCTACGCTTTGCTTTCATATTCCGGTTGTCGCGACGGCAACATTTCGCTAAAGTCACGCCCCTTCTTCACCGGCATGGGGATTATTTCGTGTTTATTGGTTTTGATTACGGTACAGCAAACTGTTCAGTGGCGGTCATGCGCGACGGTAAGCCGCAATTACTGAAAATGGAAAACGACAGCACGCTGCTGCCTTCAATGCTTTGCGCGCCAACGCGTGAAGCGGTAAGCGAATGGCTGTACCGCCATCATGATGTTCCGGCAGACGACGATGAAACGCAGGCGCTGCTGCGTCGGGCGATTCGTTATAACCGCGAAGAAGATATCGATGTTACGGCGAAAAGCGTGCAGTTCGGTCTTTCCTCACTGGCACAGTACATTGATGATCCAGAAGAAGTGTGGTTTGTGAAATCACCAAAATCGTTCCTCGGTGCCAGCGGCTTAAAACCGCAGCAGGTAGCGCTGTTTGAGGATCTGGTCTGCGCAATGATGTTGCACATTCGCCAGCAGGCGCAGGCACAGCTGCCAGAAGCGATTACTCAGGCGGTGATTGGTCGCCCTATCAACTTCCAGGGGCTGGGCGGCGATGAAGCAAACACCCAGGCGCAGGGGATTCTGGAACGCGCGGCGAAGCGTGCCGGGTTTAAGGATGTGGTATTCCAGTACGAGCCGGTCGCGGCTGGGCTGGATTACGAAGCCACCTTGCAGGAAGAAAAACGGGTGCTGGTGGTGGATATCGGCGGTGGTACGACTGACTGTTCATTGCTGCTGATGGGGCCGCAGTGGCGTTCGCGTCTCGATCGTGAAGCCAGCCTGCTGGGTCACAGTGGTTGCCGTATTGGCGGTAACGATCTGGATATCGCACTGGCGTTTAAAAACCTGATGCCGTTACTGGGCATGGGTGGCGAAACCGAAAAAGGCATCGCCCTGCCGATTCTGCCGTGGTGGAATGCGGTTGCCATCAACGACGTACCTGCGCAAAGTGATTTCTACAGTAGTGCCAACGGTCGTCTGCTTAACGATCTGGTACGCGATGCCCGCGAACCGGAAAAAGTGGCCCTGTTACAGAAAGTCTGGCGTCAGCGTTTAAGCTATCGCCTGGTACGTAGCGCAGAAGAGAGCAAAATTGCGCTTTCAAGCGTAGCGGAAACCCGCGCCTCACTGCCGTTTATCAGCGATGAACTGGCTACGCTGATTAGCCAGCAAGGGCTGGAAAGCGCCCTCAACCAGCCACTGGCGCGGATTCTGGAACAGGTGCAACTGGTGCTGGATAACGCCCAGGAAAAACCGGATGTTATCTATCTGACCGGCGGTAGCGCCCGTTCACCGCTGATTAAAAAAGCGCTGACAGAACAGTTGCCGGGCATTCCGATTGCAGGTGGCGATGACTTTGGCTCAGTCACCGCCGGGCTGGCACGCTGGGCGGAAGTGGTGTTTCGTTAATTGAAAACTGGCTCAGCAACAGCTTAAATCAGCCTGCGCCTGAGCCAGTTTTTCTGCCGCCTGACGTAACGGTTCCATCAACGGCATGGTCCGTGCTGGAGCATGAAGGCGGAATCGCTGCAACTCTGTCGCACCGACAGTCAGCGCCGATTCCAGCTGATGTCGTTTGGCGGTCATTTTCGCCATTACCGCTTGTCTGTCTACTGGCGTTACCGCTTCATTCGGCCTGAACACAAAACGGCGTTCGCAACTTGCTTTCCAGTCGATAACTGCCTGGGTCAGATGATCACCAAAACCTCTAACTTGCTTAACGCTCCGTCGGGTAACGTCTGCCGCCGTTTCAATACCAAAGGACCGTAACGCCACTTTACGCGCAGGGCCAACGCCGGGAATAGAGGCAACATCAATAAAAAATCCCTCCAGAAACTTCTGCTTCTGCCGTTCCCTTGCGGTGTCCTGAAGTGCTGCCAGATCGCGCTTTTCTTCTTCCGGTAACCCAAGAATTTCGTCCTTCATTTTTTCGAGCATCGTCCGTTTGGCTATAAAACCTTCCAGCCCGCCCAACTGTTGGATCTGGCTGACTAAATGGTCATAGTCCATTTTCGCGCGATTAAACGCCTCACGGCGTTGCTGGATTTCTGCTTTGTACGCTTTGCTTGTCAGGCTGCCAATAATCCATATAGCCGACAGCACAGGAACCAAAATAATATAACGCGGTTCTGTCTGAAGGCCGCAAAGCAACAGCGATAACGCTGACAGTGCGATCTCAATCAGAATGATGTATTCACGCCTTAAAAGGCCTAAAGGAAGCGGCCTGCCAGTCGGTTGAAAATGATCGGGTAATGGCAGTTGCAATGCTGGTGGTGCTACTGACGCCATCACCATCGCCCAGACTTTCGCCAGCACAAAATCACCGCTGGTGGTAATGACCTCTTCGCCGAGATCAATAAAATAGATAACGCCTTGATTATCCAGCGTACACCACGGGCAGTCAGTCAAATGACCGGGGTAAACATGCATTGCCGAAACGGTACATTTCTTTAACTGTTGGCGTAGTAAATCAAGTGCCGCTACCCACGCTTTTGCCGTCGGACGCCCGGTTGCCATGCCACTTTCCGTGAATGCCTGCTGAAACATGGCTTCAACATCACCCGGTAACATCGACAGCGGAATAGATCGTGGCGGCGGTTTTAAACCACGTCGCTGATTATCTGACGCGTAGGTATAACGGAAATGGGCAATATCCGTCTCCAGCGCATTACCCGCATCAGAGATAAGCGGTACACCGGAATAAGGATGCCGACCACCGAACAAGACGTGAAAAATCAGCAACGCAAGGCCAAAATTATCGTGATTCGCGGTGCGTTCAAAGCCGACAAATGATGGCAAGGTTTGCAGCTCTGGCGGCGTAAAATGCGACACGCCGACTTCGCATAAATGCAGTGTGCCATTGGCGTTAATCTGAAAGGAGTCGCTATCAATCAACACCACTTTGCTGTCACGGCCTACCATAAAGCTGTTCTGGTTTACGTCACCCACGACGTGCCCGTGCTCGTGAATCGTAGCAAAAGATGAAGCAATATTGCGCGCAACATAGAGTAGAAAATCCCACGCACAATGAGGGTAACTCTGGCGACGATGTGCCGGGCTATAGATCATATGAATCGGTTCTTTACCAGAAACTTTTGGCATCATAAAACCGATAACTTTTCCGCCTCGTCCACCGTGAAGTGTTGACTGCGGCCAGGCGACATAATTCAACAACTGCGCGTCAGCTGTCGCAGCCATAAAGGCAAGTTTGTCCTGTTTTAAGGCGGGTGGCGGCGTGTGATAAATCTTGGCGACGCTATCGACAAACTCCTCGATATCATAAACCGCACCTTCACCGCCTTTGCCCAGTTCACGGCCTGGCGTAACGCACTCACCAGTAGCAGTATATAAAGTGGGTTTCATGGTAACCACAGCGCCAGTGCCAACGTTTTATCATCATCGGTACGCTCGTTTACCGCCGGGCTGGACAAAAACTGCTTTAACAATTCAGGTAATAAATCGAGTTGTTCCTGCGTTGCTGACGCCAGTCCATTGAAAAACGGGGTAAAAAAAGGCACATGCGGAGAATTATTCAACATATTTAACGCCAGCCGCTGAATACCATCCGTAAATGCTGCAACTTTATGCGCACGCTCAGTACTGGTGTAAGTTTCCAGTCTGGAAACAGCATCGTCATCGGTAATGAAGTGCGTCATGTTGGCATATTCACCCACCATCGGCGTGAGAGGCAATTGCAGACCGTGACCCAAATCTACCACCACGCCGCCATCGCCAATCTGCATAATCAAGGTGCCATTAGCTGATGAAATCAATCCCAAAAACGTGCAGGCAAAATCGCGAACCGCTAATTCTTTGGCTTCCGCCTCGGCAAAAAGTCGCTGACGAATGGTCAGCACAATGTCCGTTGCGAGGACATCATTAAGCCCCAATTCCCCGCCCTGCACTTTTTGCGACATATAAGCCATCGCTTCATTGACGGCGAGCATCGCACCTTCGCCACCCTGCGAGACGCTGCCTGCGCCATCAGCGACAAATACCGACAATAATGGCTGCTGGTCATTTAACCAGGCAACCTGCATCTGGCAGGCATCCTGGCAAGGCAAGTCCGCGCTGATGTGCGACGTTCCAACGGTTGATGCATAGACCAGACGCCAGCTCACACTGACGTCCAGCCTTTTGGCGCTTCCAGCACAACTTCCGTTCCCGGCGTGGAGCGGGAAACCGAACGCAGCGAACTGGATAACCAGCTAAACAGTTCACGGAATTGTAATCCCTGCAGTGGCAAAGGCTGACAAACGCTGATTTGTGCCAAAGTCTTCATATCCGCCCCCTGAACACCGATGGAAAAGAAGGCAAACTTCTTATCTTCTTCCCCCTGAAACACTTTGTTGGCGGCAGCCTGCCACTCATCGGTTGGAGCGCCATCGGTGATCAGGAAAATCCACGGGCGATAATAGGAAATACCATTGGCGCGATACTCACGTTTGCGCTCCTCAACCATATCCAGGGCTTTGGTAATGGCGGCCCCCATTGGTGTATCGCCCTGGGCAAACAGGATGGGCGGGAAAAAATTAGCGGCGCTGGTAAAGGGTTGTTCCACATGCACCGGGCCGAACGTCACAATACCGAGTTCCACTCTTTTTAAGGCCAGCGAATCGGCAAGCAGCTCATCGCGAAAGGTAACCAATCCGGCGTTAAGTTCATTAATGGGTCTACCGTTCATAGAACCAGAAACATCCAGCAGCAAAATGCAGGGGCAACGTGGTTCCGGGTTACTGGCAAAATCGCTGGTGGCAAACGTGATTTGTTCGCTCATAAGAAATCCTTTCTTAGAGAATTATTGAGGTCCGGTATCATACCGACTGCAACAATGAAATATGAGCAGGCAAAGCAACTTTCAGAATTAGGCCCGGCGGCGCAGAAAATTTTGCTATTCGCCTCGCAAGAACGGAGAGCCGTCGATTGACACTAAGGGCGGAGTGACATAATTTCAGGAGTGAGGGTTAGGGAGAGGTTTCCCCCTCCCCCTGGTGTTCTTAGTAAGCCTGGAAGCTAATCACTAAGAGTATCACCAGTATGATGACGTGCTTCATCATAACCCTTTCCTTATTAAAAGCCCTCTTCTCCGGGAGAGGGTTTCCCGTTTCAGCGTCCCGCTGAAATCGTCGGCTTACCTCCTTTCGCCCTGAATGCAGTCTATCGCTAACGCGTGAACAAAATAGTTTCCTCTGTGATTATTGCGTAACGACTCGCAAAGAATATTTGCTGGCAGGATCGCAGACTGCAAAGCCTGCAGATTGACAATCTTATCGTGAAGGCATAATTTCAGGAGTGAGGGTAGAGCGGGGTTTCCCCCGCCCTGGTAGTCTTAGTAAGCGGGGAAGCTTATGACTAAGAGCACCACGATGATGAGTAGCTTCATCATGACCCTTTCCTTATTTAAGGCCCCTTCCTCGGGAGGGGCTTTCCCGTTTCAGCGTCCCGCTGAAATCGTCGACTTACCTCCTTTCGCCCTGTATGCAGTCTATCGCTGACTTGCGGATAAAATAGTTTCCAGTGTGATTATTGCGTAACGTCTCGCAAAGAATATTTGCTGGCAGGATCGCAGACTGCAAAGCCTGCAGATTGACAATCTTATCGTGAAGGCATACTTTCAGGAGTGAGGGTAGAGCGGGGTTTCCCCCGCCTTGGTAGTCTTAGTATGCTGGGTAGCTAATCACTAAGAGCACCACGATGATGACTAACTTCATCATGACCCTTTCCTTATTTATGGCCCCTTCCTCGGGAGGGGCTTTCCCGTTTCAGCGTCCCGCTGAAATCGTCGGCTTACCTCCTTTCGCCATGCAAGCAGTCTATCGCTAACGCGTAGATAAAATAGTTTCCTGTGTTATTACTGGATGCGTGCTCGCAAATGTGCCCGCCATTCAGACGATTCCCGATAGTGTTTCATAATTCCTCCATTTTTCTCCCTTATTGGCTGGCTACACTAGTATCATTCCGCGAAACGTTTCAGGAAGAGAAACTCTTAACGATGAAAGGTAGTTATAAATCCCTTTGGGTAATCGTAATCGTGGTGGTTATCGCCGCCATCGCCGCATTCTGGTTTTGGCAAGGCCGCAATGACTCCCGGAGTGCAGCCCCAGGGGCGACGAAACAAGCGCAGCAATCGCCAGCGGGTGGTCGCCGTGGTATGCGTTCCGGCCCATTAGCCCCGGTTCAGGCGGCGACCGCCGTAGAACAGGCAGTTCCGCGTTACCTCACCGGGCTTGGCACCATTACCGCCGCTAATACCGTTACGGTGCGCAGCCGCGTGGACGGCCAACTGATAGCGTTACATTTCCAGGAAGGCCAGCAGGTCAAAGCAGGCGATTTACTGGCAGAAATTGACCCAAGCCAGTTCAAAGTTGCATTAGCACAAGCCCAGGGCCAACTGGCAAAAGATAAAGCCACGCTTGCCAACGCCCGCCGTGACCTGGCGCGTTATCAGCAACTGGCAAAAACCAATCTCGTATCTCGTCAGGAACTGGATGCCCAACAAGCGCTGGTCAGTGAAACCGAAGGCACCATTAAGGCTGATGAAGCAAGCGTCGCCAGCGCGCAGCTGCAGCTCGACTGGAGCCGTATTACCGCACCAGTCGATGGTCGCGTTGGTCTCAAGCAGGTTGATGTTGGTAACCAAATCTCCAGTGGTGATACCACCGGGATTGTGGTGATCACCCAGACGCATCCTATCGATTTGCTCTTTACCCTGCCGGAAAGCGATATCACTACCGTAGTACAGGCGCAAAAAGCCGGAAAACCGCTGGTTGTTGAAGCCTGGGATCGCACCAACTCGAAGAAATTAAGTGAAGGCACGCTGTTAAGTCTCGATAACCAAATCGATGCCACTACCGGTACGATTAAAGTGAAAGCACGCTTTAATAATCAGGATGATGCACTGTTTCCCAATCAGTTTGTTAACGCGCGTATGTTAGTCGACACCGAACAAAACGCCGTGGTGATCCCCACCGCCGCCCTGCAAATGGGCAATGAAGGCCATTTTGTCTGGGTGCTGAATAGCGAAAACAAGGTCAGCAAACATCTGGTGACGCCGGGCATTCAGGACAGTCAGAAAGTGGTGATCCGCGCAGGTATTTCTGCGGGCGACCGCGTAGTGACAGACGGCATTGATCGCCTGACCGAAGGGGCGAAAGTGGAAGTAGTGGAAGCCCAGAGCGCCACCACTCCGGAAGAGAAAGCCACCAGCCGCGAATACGCGAAAAAAGGAGCACGCTCCTGATGCAGGTGTTACCCCCGAGCAGCACAGGCGGCCCATCGCGCCTGTTTATTATGCGTCCTGTCGCCACCACGCTGCTGATGGTGGCGATCTTACTCGCCGGGATTATCGGTTATCGTGCCCTGCCCGTTTCGGCGCTGCCGGAAGTGGACTATCCAACCATTCAGGTGGTCACCCTCTACCCAGGTGCCAGCCCGGATGTCATGACCTCTGCCGTTACCGCGCCGCTCGAACGCCAGTTCGGGCAGATGTCCGGCCTGAAACAGATGTCGTCGCAAAGTTCCGGCGGTGCGTCAGTTATCACTTTGCAGTTCCAGCTAACATTACCGCTGGATGTCGCCGAGCAGGAAGTGCAGGCCGCGATTAACGCTGCGACCAACCTGCTACCGAGCGATCTGCCTAACCCGCCGGTTTACAGCAAAGTGAACCCGGCAGATCCGCCAATCATGACGCTCGCTGTCACCTCAACCGCCATGCCGATGACGCAAGTGGAAGATATGGTGGAAACCCGCGTCGCGCAAAAAATCTCGCAGATTTCCGGCGTCGGCCTGGTGACGCTTTCCGGCGGCCAGCGTCCGGCTGTTCGCGTCAAACTTAACGCCCAGGCGATTGCCGCCCTCGGCCTGACCAGCGAAACCGTGCGCACCGCTATTACCGGCGCTAACGTTAACTCGGCAAAAGGTAGCCTCGACGGCCCTTCCCGTGCGGTCACACTTTCCGCGAACGACCAGATGCAATCCGCCGAAGAGTATCGCCAGCTGATCATCGCCTACCAGAACGGCGCGCCGATTCGTCTGGGCGATGTCGCAACCGTAGAGCAAGGAGCAGAAAACAGCTGGCTCGGCGCGTGGGCGAACAAAGAACAGGCCATTGTGATGAATGTTCAGCGCCAGCCCGGTGCTAACATTATCTCCACCGCCGACAGCATCCGGCAGATGCTGCCACAACTCACCGAGAGTTTGCCGAAATCGGTAAAAGTGACGGTGCTTTCTGACCGCACCACCAACATCCGCGCATCGGTCGACGATACCCAGTTTGAACTGATGATGGCTATCGCGCTGGTAGTCATGATTATCTACCTGTTTTTGCGCAATATTCCGGCGACCATTATTCCTGGCGTCGCAGTGCCGCTGTCGTTAATCGGCACCTTCGCAGTCATGGTGTTTCTCGATTTTTCGATCAATAACCTGACGCTGATGGCGTTAACTATCGCCACCGGATTCGTGGTCGATGACGCCATCGTGGTGATCGAGAACATTTCGCGCTATATCGAAAAAGGCGAAAAACCGCTGGCGGCGGCGCTCAAAGGCGCAGGTGAAATCGGTTTTACCATTATCTCGCTGACCTTCTCGCTGATTGCAGTGTTGATCCCACTGCTATTTATGGGCGATATCGTCGGGCGACTGTTCCGCGAATTTGCAATTACTCTGGCAGTCGCGATTTTGATCTCAGCCGTGGTGTCGCTGACTCTGACGCCGATGATGTGCGCGCGGATGCTCAGCCAGGAGTCGCTGCGTAAACAGAATCGCTTCTCCCGAGCCTCGGAGAAAATGTTCGACAGGATAATCGCCGCCTATGGTCAGGGACTTGCGAAAGTGCTGAATCATCCGTGGCTGACCTTAAGCGTGGCGCTCAGCACGCTGCTGCTTAGCGTGCTGTTGTGGGTGTTCATTCCGAAAGGTTTCTTCCCGGTACAGGACAACGGCATTATTCAGGGCACTTTGCAGGCACCGCAATCCAGCTCCTTTACCAATATGGCCCAGCGGCAACGCCAGGTCGCGGATGTGATTTTGCAGGATCCGGCAGTGCAAAGTCTGACCTCATTTGTTGGCGTTGATGGCACTAACCCGTCGCTGAACAGTGCGCGTTTGCAGATCAACCTCAAACCGTTGGATGAACGTGATGATCGGGTGCAAAAAGTCATCGCCCGTCTGCAAACGGCGGTGGATAAAGTGCCGGGCGTCGATCTCTTCCTGCAACCAACGCAGGACCTGACCATCGATACTCAGGTCAGCCGCACCCAGTACCAGTTTACCTTGCAGGCCACGTCACTGGATGCGCTCAGTACCTGGGTGCCACAGTTGATGGAAAAACTCCAGCAACTGCCACAGCTTTCTGATGTCTCCAGCGACTGGCAGGATCAAGGGCTGGTGGCGTATGTCAATGTTGATCGCGACAGCGCCAGCCGTCTGGGGATCAGCATGGCGGACGTCGATAACGCCCTGTACAACGCGTTTGGTCAGCGGCTGATTTCCACTATTTATACTCAGGCTAACCAGTATCGCGTGGTGCTGGAACACAACACTGAAAATACCCCAGGCCTCGCGGCGCTGGATACCATTCGCCTGACCAGCAGCGACGGCGGCGTGGTGCCGCTAAGCTCAATTGCCAAAATTGAGCAGCGTTTTGCGCCGCTCTCCATCAACCATCTGGATCAGTTCCCGGTAACGACTATCTCCTTTAACGTGCCGGATAACTATTCGCTGGGCGATGCGGTGCAGGCGATTATGGACACAGAGAAGACGCTGAATCTGCCGGTGGATATCACCACGCAGTTCCAGGGCAGCACCCTCGCCTTCCAGTCGGCATTGGGCAGCACTGTCTGGCTGATTGTCGCGGCGGTGGTGGCGATGTATATCGTGCTCGGCATTCTGTACGAGAGCTTTATTCACCCGATCACCATTCTCTCGACGCTACCCACCGCAGGGGTCGGCGCACTGCTGGCGTTAATGATTGCCGGTAGCGAGCTGGATGTGATTGCGATTATCGGCATTATTTTGCTGATCGGTATCGTGAAGAAGAACGCCATCATGATGATCGACTTCGCGCTGGCTGCTGAGCGCGAGCAAGGCATGTCGCCGCGCGAGGCAATCTACCAGGCTTGTCTGTTGCGTTTTCGTCCGATCCTGATGACCACTCTGGCGGCTCTGCTTGGCGCACTGCCGCTGATGTTGAGTACCGGGGTCGGCGCGGAACTGCGTCGTCCGTTAGGTATCGGCATGGTCGGCGGTCTGATTGTCAGCCAGGTGCTGACGCTGTTTACCACGCCTGTGATTTATTTGCTGTTCGACCGCCTGGCATTGTGGACCAAAAGCCGCTTTGCTCGTCATGAAGAGGAGGCGTAAGTGAAGTTTTTTGCCCTCTTCATTTACCGCCCGGTGGCGACGATTTTACTGTCGGTCGCCATTACCCTGTGCGGCATACTGGGCTTCCGTATGCTGCCGGTCGCCCCACTGCCGCAGGTCGATTTTCCGGTGATTATGGTCAGCGCCTCGCTGCCCGGTGCGTCACCAGAAACAATGGCGTCTTCCGTTGCCACGCCGCTGGAACGTTCGCTTGGGCGCATTGCCGGGGTCAGTGAAATGACCTCCAGCAGTTCGCTCGGCAGCACGCGCATTATTTTGCAGTTTGATTTTGACCGCGATATCAACGGCGCAGCGCGCGATGTGCAAGCGGCGATCAACGCCGCGCAAAGTTTGCTGCCCAGCGGGATGCCCAGCCGTCCGACCTATCGCAAAGCGAACCCGTCGGATGCGCCAATTATGATCCTGACGCTAACATCCGATACTTATTCGCAAGGTGAACTGTACGATTTTGCCTCGACGCAGCTGGCTCCGACGATTTCGCAAATCGACGGTGTCGGTGATGTCGATGTTGGCGGCAGCTCGCTACCTGCGGTGCGCGTCGGGCTGAACCCGCAGGCGCTGTTTAATCAGGGCGTCTCGCTGGACGACGTACGCACTGCCATCAGCAATGCCAACGTGCGTAAACCGCAAGGGGCGCTGGAAGATGGCACTCACCGCTGGCAGATCCAGACTAACGATGAACTGAAAACCGCCGCTGAATATCAGCCGCTGATTATTCATTACAACAACGGCGGCGCGGTTCGTCTGGGCGATGTAGCGACGGTGACCGACTCAGTGCAGGATGTGCGCAACGCCGGGATGACCAACGCCAAACCGGCTATTTTGCTGATGATCCGCAAGCTGCCGGAAGCCAATATAATTCAGACGGTTGACAGCATCCGGGCAAAATTACCGGAGTTGCAGGAGACCATTCCGGCGGCGATTGATCTGCAAATTGCCCAGGATCGCTCCCCCACTATTCGCGCCTCGCTGGAGGAAGTCGAGCAAACGCTGATTATCTCGGTGGCGCTGGTCATTCTGGTGGTCTTTTTATTCCTGCGCTCGGGTCGCGCCACTATTATTCCCGCCGTTGCGGTGCCGGTTTCGCTGATTGGTACGTTTGCGGCGATGTACCTGTGCGGTTTCAGTCTCAATAATCTTTCGTTAATGGCGCTCACCATTGCTACTGGTTTCGTGGTGGATGACGCCATCGTGGTGCTGGAAAACATTGCACGTCATCTGGAAGCGGGAATGAAACCGTTGCAAGCCGCACTGCAAGGTACTCGCGAAGTCGGTTTTACGGTGCTGTCGATGAGTCTGTCACTGGTGGCGGTGTTCCTGCCGCTGCTGTTGATGGGCGGATTGCCGGGCCGACTGTTACGCGAGTTTGCCGTGACGCTTTCTGTCGCCATTGGTATTTCGTTGCTGGTTTCCCTGACGCTAACGCCGATGATGTGTGGCTGGATGCTGAAAGCCAGCAAGCCGCGCGAGCAAAAGCGACTGCGTGGTTTTGGTCGCATGTTGGTAGCCCTGCAACAAGGCTATGGCAAGTCGCTGAAATGGGTGCTCAATCATACCCGTCTGGTGGGCGTGGTGCTGCTTGGCACCATTGCGCTGAATATCTGGCTATATATCTCGATCCCGAAAACCTTCTTCCCGGAGCAGGACACCGGCGTGTTGATGGGCGGGATACAGGCGGATCAGAGTATTTCGTTTCAGGCGATGCGCGGTAAGTTGCAGGATTTTATGAAAATTATCCGTGACGATCCGGCGGTGGATAATGTCACCGGCTTTACCGGCGGTTCGCGGGTGAACAGTGGGATGATGTTTATCACCCTCAAGCCACGCGACGAACGCAGCGAAACGGCGCAGCAAATTATCGACCGTCTGCGCGTAAAACTGGCGAAAGAACCGGGGGCGAATCTGTTCCTGATGGCGGTACAGGATATTCGCGTTGGTGGGCGTCAGTCGAACGCCAGCTACCAGTACACGTTGTTATCCGACGACCTGGCGGCACTGCGCGAATGGGAGCCGAAAATCCGCAAAAAACTGGCGACGTTGCCGGAACTGGCGGACGTGAACTCCGATCAGCAGGATAACGGCGCGGAGATGAATCTGGTTTACGATCGCGACACCATGGCACGGCTGGGAATCGACGTACAGGCCGCCAACAGCCTGTTAAATAACGCCTTCGGTCAGCGGCAAATCTCGACCATTTACCAGCCGATGAACCAGTATAAAGTGGTAATGGAAGTGGATCCGCGCTATACCCAGGACATCAGCGCGCTGGAAAAAATGTTCGTTATCAATAACGAAGGAAAAGCGATCCCGCTGTCGTATTTCGCTAAATGGCAACCGGCGAATGCCCCACTATCGGTGAATCATCAGGGATTATCGGCGGCCTCGACCATCTCGTTCAACCTGCCGACCGGGAAATCGCTCTCGGACGCCAGTGCGGCGATCGATCGCGCAATGACCCAGCTTGGTGTGCCTTCGACGGTGCGCGGTAGTTTTGCCGGCACGGCGCAGGTGTTCCAGGAGACGATGAACTCGCAGGTGATCCTGATTATCGCCGCCATCGCCACGGTGTATATCGTGCTGGGTATCCTTTACGAGAGTTACGTACATCCGCTGACGATTCTCTCCACCCTGCCCTCGGCGGGCGTTGGAGCGCTGTTGGCGCTGGAGCTGTTCAATGCCCCGTTCAGCCTAATCGCCCTGATAGGGATCATGCTATTAATCGGCATCGTGAAGAAAAACGCCATTATGATGGTCGATTTTGCGCTTGAAGCCCAACGGCACGGTAACCTGACGCCGCAGGAAGCTATTTTCCAGGCCTGTCTGCTGCGTTTTCGCCCGATTATGATGACTACCCTGGCGGCGCTGTTTGGCGCGCTGCCGCTGGTATTGTCGGGCGGTGACGGCTCGGAGCTGCGCCAACCCCTGGGGATCACCATTGTCGGCGGTCTGGTAATGAGCCAGCTTCTGACGCTGTATACCACGCCGGTGGTGTATCTCTTTTTCGACCGTCTGCGGCTGCGTTTTTCGCGTAAACCTAAACAAACGGTAACCGAGTAAATGACAGATCTTCCCGACAGCACCCGCTGGCAATTGTGGATTGTGGCTTTCGGCTTCTTTATGCAGTCGCTGGACACCACCATCGTAAACACCGCGCTTCCCTCAATGGCGCAAAGCCTCGGGGAAAGTCCGTTGCATATGCACATGGTCATTGTCTCTTATGTACTGACCGTGGCGGTGATGCTGCCCGCCAGCGGCTGGCTGGCGGACAAAGTCGGCGTGCGCAATATTTTCTTTACCGCCATCGTGCTGTTTACTCTCGGTTCACTGTTTTGCGCGCTTTCCGGCACGCTGAACGAACTGTTGCTGGCACGCGCGTTACAGGGCGTTGGCGGTGCGATGATGGTGCCGGTCGGCAGGTTGACGGTGATGAAAATCGTACCGCGCGAGCAGTATATGGCGGCGATGACCTTTGTCACACTGCCCGGTCAGGTCGGTCCGCTGCTGGGTCCGGCGCTCGGCGGTCTGCTGGTGGAGTACGCATCGTGGCACTGGATCTTTTTGATCAACATTCCGGTGGGAATTATCGGCGCGATCGCCACACTGATGTTAATGCCGAACTACACCATGCAGACGCGGCGCTTTGATCTCTCCGGCTTTTTATTGCTGGCGGTTGGCATGGCGGTATTAACCCTGGCGCTGGACGGCAGTAAAGGTACAGGTTTATCGCCGCTGGCGATTGCTGGCCTGGTCGCTGTTGGCGTGGTAGCACTGGTGCTTTATCTGCTGCACGCCAGAAATAACAACCGCGCCCTGTTCAGTCTGAAACTGTTCCGCACTCGTACCTTTTCGCTGGGTCTGGCGGGGAGCTTTGCCGGACGTATTGGCAGTGGCATGTTGCCCTTTATGACACCGGTTTTCCTGCAAATTGGCCTCGGTTTCTCGCCGTTTCATGCCGGACTGATGATGATCCCGATGGTACTCGGCAGCATGGGAATGAAGCGAATTGTGGTACAGGTGGTGAATCGCTTTGGTTATCGTCGGGTACTGGTGTCGACCACGCTGGGTCTGTCGCTGGTCACCCTGTTGTTTATGACCACTGCTCTGCTGGGCTGGTACTACGTTTTGCCGTTCGTCCTGTTTTTACAAGGGATGGTCAACTCGACCCGTTTCTCCTCCATGAACACCCTGACGCTGAAAGATCTCCCGGACAATCTGGCGAGCAGCGGAAACAGCCTGCTGTCGATGATTATGCAATTGTCGATGAGTATCGGCGTCACCATCGCCGGGCTGTTGCTGGGGCTTTTTGGTTCGCAGCATGTCAGCGTCGACAGCGGCACCACACAAACCGTCTTTATGTACACCTGGCTTAGCATGGCGTTTATCATCGCCCTTCCGGCGTTCATCTTTGCCAGAGTGCCGAACGATACGCATCAAAATGTAGCTATTTCGCGGCGAAAAAGGAGCGCGCAATGAAGTTCTGGCGACCCGGTATTACCGGCAAACTGTTTCTGGCGATTTTCGCCACCTGCATTGTCTTGCTGATCAGTATGCACTGGGCGGTGCGTATCAGTTTTGAGCGTGGCTTTATTGATTACATCAAACACGGCAATGAACAGCGATTACAGCTGTTAAGTGATGCGCTTGGCGAGCAGTATGCGCAGCATGGCAACTGGCGCTTCCTGCGCAACAACGATCGCTTTGTCTTTCAGATCTTGCGTTCATTTGAACACGATAATTCGGAAGATAAACCCGGCCCGGGTATGCCGCCGCACGGCTGGCGTACTCAATTCTGGGTGGTCGATCAAAACAACAAAGTGCTGGTTGGTCCGCGAGCGCCGATTCCACCTGACGGTACACGGCGACCCATTCTGGTCAACGGTGCGGAAGTGGGTGCGGTGATTGCCTCCCCTGTTGAGCGACTGACCCGCAATACTGATATCAATTTCGATAAACAACAGCGGCAAACCAGCTGGCTGATTGTCGCCCTGGCAACGTTACTCGCGGCGCTCGCCACCTTTCTGCTGGCGCGTGGTCTGTTGGCCCCGGTCAAACGGCTGGTGGACGGCACGCACAAACTGGCGGCGGGCGATTTCACAACCCGCGTGACGCCCACCAGTGAAGATGAACTGGGCAAACTGGCGCAGGACTTCAACCAGCTCGCCAGCACGCTGGAGAAAAACCAGCAAATGCGGCGCGATTTTATGGCCGATATTTCTCACGAACTGCGTACGCCATTAGCGGTGCTGCGCGGTGAACTGGAAGCCATTCAGGATGGCGTGCGCAAATTCACGCCGGAGACGGTGGCGTCTTTACAGGCGGAGGTCGGTACACTGACCAAACTGGTTGACGATCTTCATCAGTTGTCGATGTCTGATGAAGGCGCTCTCGCCTATCAAAAAGCACCGGTAGATTTGATCCCACTGCTGGAAGTGGCGGGCGGCGCATTTCGCGAACGATTTGCCAGCCGTGGCCTGAAACTGCAATTTTCCCTGCCAGACAGTATTACCGTATTTGGCGATCGCGACCGTTTAATGCAGTTATTCAATAACTTACTTGAAAACAGCCTGCGCTACACTGACAGCGGCGGCAGCCTGAAAATCTCTGCCGAGCAGCACGACAAAACGGTGCGACTGACCTTTGCCGACAGCGCGCCGGGCGTCAGTGACGATCAGCTACAAAAATTGTTTGAACGTTTTTATCGCACCGAAGGTTCCCGCAACCGAGCCAGCGGCGGTTCCGGGCTGGGGCTGGCGATTTGCCTGAACATTGTTGAAGCACATAATGGCCGCATTATTGCTGCCCATTCGCCTTTTGGCGGGGTAAGCATTACAGTAGAGTTACCGCTGGAACGGGATTTACAGAGAGAAGTATGACCGAGTTACCAATCGACGAAAACACACCGCGTATTTTGATCGTGGAAGATGAACCGAAGCTGGGACAGTTGCTCATTGATTATCTGCGTGCTGCGAGCTATGCGCCGACGCTTATCAGCCACGGCGATCAGGTACTGCCGTATGTGCGCCAGACACCACCGGATCTGATCCTGTTGGATCTGATGCTCCCTGGCACCGATGGCTTGACGCTGTGCCGAGAAATTCGTCGTTTTTCTGACATTCCTATCGTGATGGTGACGGCAAAAATAGAAGAGATCGACCGCCTGCTCGGACTGGAGATTGGCGCAGATGATTATATCTGTAAGCCGTACAGCCCACGGGAAGTGGTAGCGCGCGTCAAAACCATTTTGCGCCGTTGCAAACCGCAGCGTGAGTTGCAGCAACAGGATGCTGAAAGCCCGTTGATTATCGACGAAGGTCGTTTTCAGGCTTCATGGCGCGGTAAAATGCTTGACCTGACGCCTGCGGAATTTCGTCTGCTGAAAACGCTCTCTCATGAACCAGGAAAAGTGTTCTCCCGCGAGCAATTGCTCAATCATCTTTATGACGACTACCGCGTAGTAACCGACCGCACCATCGACAGCCACATTAAAAACCTGCGCCGCAAGCTGGAATCTCTCGACGCCGAACAGTCCTTTATCCGTGCCGTTTACGGCGTCGGTTACCGCTGGGAAGCCGACGCCTGCCGCATCGTTTAACATTTTTACCTGCCGGAGAAGGCATTCACGCCGCATCCGGCAACATAATCCCACGCATGGTCAGCAAACTGACATTATCTCTCCGCCCTGGCAGGCACCAGAAAATCGCTCATACTTTAATCGGTAAACAGCACCTTTAGATGCTGTTTTCGATACGCAATTTCAATCAAGGAGTCATTATGGCTGGTTGGTTTGAACTCAGTAAGAGCAGTGATAATCAATTCCGGTTTGTGCTAAAAGCGGGCAATGGTGAGACTATCCTCACCAGCGAGCTGTATACCTCAAAAGCCTCTGCGGAAAAGGGCATCGCGTCGGTGCGTAGCAACAGCCCGCAAGAAGAACGCTATGAGAAAAAAACGGCAAGCAACGGCAAATTCTATTTCAATCTGAAAGCCGCCAATCATCAAATTATCGGCTCCAGCCAAATGTACGCCACCGCGCAATCTCGTGAAACCGGAATTGCCTCCGTTAAAGCCAATGGCACAAGCCAGACGGTGAAAGACAATACGTAATTACGATGCCGGGCGCGTGTTGTTGGCGTCCGGCGCTTTACCAACTCCCCCCTACAGCGCTACAATGCCCGCCCTTAAAGTGGGGGCACTCCCCTAACCGCTTCATCAGGTGAAGCGGATCTGACCTGTCATCAGAACGAGAGAATTATGTTTAAACCGGAACTCCTTTCCCCGGCGGGAACGCTGAAAAATATGCGTTACGCTTTCGCTTATGGCGCAGATGCTGTTTATGCGGGCCAGCCGCGTTACTCCCTGCGTGTGCGCAACAACGAATTCAACCACGAAAATCTTCAACTCGGCATTAACGAAGCCCACGCGCTGGGGAAAAAGTTTTATGTCGTGGTCAACATTGCACCGCACAACGCCAAGCTGAAAACCTTTATCCGTGACCTGAAACCGGTGGTGGAAATGGGGCCGGATGCGCTGATTATGTCCGATCCAGGGCTGATTATGCTGGTGCGTGAGCACTTCCCTGAAATGCCGATCCATCTCTCGGTACAGGCTAACGCCGTGAACTGGGCGACGGTGAAATTCTGGCAGCAAATGGGCCTGACCCGCGTGATCCTCTCTCGCGAGCTGTCGCTGGAAGAGATTGAAGAGATCCGCAATCAGGTGCCAGATATGGAGGTAGAGATCTTCGTTCACGGCGCGCTGTGCATGGCCTACTCCGGTCGCTGCCTGCTCTCTGGCTACATCAACAAGCGCGACCCGAACCAGGGCACCTGCACCAACGCCTGCCGTTGGGAGTACAACGTCCAGGAAGGGAAAGAAGATGACGTTGGCAACATCGTACACAAGTACGAGCCGATTCCGGTGCAAAATGTTGAGCCGACGCTGGGTATCGGCGCGCCGACCGACAAAGTGTTTATGATCGAAGAAGCCCAGCGTCCGGGCGAGTATATGACCGCGTTTGAAGATGAGCACGGCACTTACATCATGAACTCGAAAGATCTGCGTGCCATCGCCCACGTTGAACGCCTGACCAAAATGGGCGTGCATTCGCTGAAAATCGAAGGCCGTACTAAATCTTTCTACTATTGCGCACGCACCGCGCAGGTTTATCGTAAAGCTATCGATGACGCCGCTGCGGGCAAACCGTTCGATACCAGCCTGCTGGAAACTCTGGAAGGTCTGGCGCATCGTGGCTATACCGAAGGTTTCCTGCGTCGTCATACTCACGACGATTATCAGAACTACGAATACGGTTATTCAGTTTCTGACCGCCAGCAGTTTGTTGGTGAGTTTACCGGTGAGCGCAAGGGCGACCTCGCGGCGGTAGCGGTGAAAAATAAATTCTCCGTTGGCGACAGCCTTGAGCTGATGACGCCGCAAGGGAACATTAACTTTACCCTTGAGCAGATGGAAAACGCCAAAGGCAAAGCAATGCCGGTCGCACCGGGCGATGGTTATACTGTGTGGATCCCGGTCCCGCAGGATCTTGAGCTCAATTACGCGCTGCTGATGCGTAATTTCTCCGGGGAAACCACGCGTAACCCCCACGGTAAGTGATTAATTTCGATTATTTTTCCCGGATGGAAAATTCTTAGAAACCGATCACATACAGCTGCATTTATTAAGGTTATCATCCGTTTCGCTGAAAAACATAACCCATAAAATGCTAGCTGTACCAGGAACCACCTCCTTAGCCTGTGTAATCTCCCTTACACGGGCTTATTTTTTACGCGTAAGCCCTATCCCTGGTCACCGTCTTCCATTGACCACATCGATAGAATCTCCCTTCATAGCACGATGCCTTTCACGTAACGGCATCGTGCTCGCACAGGTTCCGGCTAAGCACAACCAGAACGCGCATGTTTGACGCTTACCAAAAAATATTCTCACTCTCCACATTTGAATGTCAGACGAGCGACGCCATGTAATCCTGCACCTTCTGTCTTCAGGTCAACTATCTGCATTTTTTTGCCCTGAGTAACACAGAAATGAGCTGCATCATTTTTTACTATATTTTCTGCACCAGAAATTCTGCCCCTGGCTAAAGAAGCTTCGGCTTCGGTGTAGTATTGGTTATCGAGTTTACGCTGAATATTACTTTTATATGCAAGACCAAATTTACCGATACTTGTCTCATCATTATGCACAGCACACCCAGACATAAGAAAAACACTAATTAATGATATAGCAGCTATCTTTTTCATCTTACCTTCCCCCATTAAATACCAACGACACGCTTTGGTGTTAAAATATAATAATGGCATGATTATTATAATTGAATAGGATTATAATAAATGTTCTGTACAACATTTCCTACATAAGTAGGAATTACATACACGGATGCCCTTCCGGATAACCCCATGGGGGGTTAATATATTTTTAATAGTATATTGAAGATGCCACTGTTTAGTTGAATATTAGGTATATGCTCTTTTTTGAAATTTACCGGTGGCTACCGTTAACATTCACTGTCCCCATTGCAAGCTCCTGGTGGTAACCACTGAATCCTCTATACTTGAACTGACTTTTTATCCTCCGACTTTCATCCTGTTCTGACTCCACCTTTTCTTTTCTGCTCTACACTATCTACAGACCAATCATAAAGGCACATACGATCATGGCAGAATTTCCCGCCAGCTTACTGATTCTTAATGGCAAAAGTACTGACAATTTACCATTGCGCGAAGCAATTATGCTGTTGCGTGAGGAAGGAATGACGATCCATGTGCGGGTCACCTGGGAGAAAGGCGATGCCGCACGATATGTAGAGGAGGCCCGGAAGTTGGGCGTCGCAACGGTGATTGCCGGTGGTGGCGATGGCACCATTAATGAAGTTTCTACGGCGTTGATTCAGTGTGAGGGGGATGACATACCCGCGCTAGGAATTTTGCCATTAGGAACCGCCAATGATTTTGCCACCAGTGTAAGGATTCCTGAGGCACTGGATAAGGCGCTGAAACTGGCAATTGCCGGTGACGCCATTGCGATAGATATGGCGCAGGTCAACAAACAAACCTGTTTTATTAATATGGCGACAGGCGGATTTGGGACGCGTATTACCACAGAAACGCCGGAAAAATTAAAAGCCGCGCTGGGTGGCGTCTCTTACATCATTCATGGCTTAATGCGCATGGATACTCTGCAACCGGACCGTTGTGAGATCCGCGGTGAAAACTTTCACTGGCAAGGTGACGCCCTGGTCATTGGTATTGGTAACGGGCGTCAGGCCGGTGGCGGTCAGCAATTGTGCCCGAACGCGTTAATTAACGATGGCTTGCTGCAACTGCGCATTTTTACCGGCGATGAAATTCTTCCGGCTCTCGTATCAACATTAAAATCTGACGAAGATAACCCGAATATTATCGAAGGCGCTTCGTCGTGGTTTGATATACAAGCCCCACACGAAATCACTTTTAATCTTGATGGCGAACCGTTGAGCGGACAAAACTTTCATATTGAAATACTTCCGGCGGCGTTGCGTTGTCGATTACCACCAGATTGCCCATTGTTGCGTTAATCACACTATTCTCTCTTGAACCAGGGAGAATCCGTAATGCCGGATGCGGTGTAAAAACTTTATCCGGCATACAGAGCAATACTACACCGTAATTAATTTCACCCGTGTCTTCTGCAATGCCAGTTTATCCACCTCTGACACGGCATCATCGGTAATAATAATGTCAATTTTTTCGATTGGCAGTACCTGATTAAAACCGCGACGATTAAATTTCGATGAATCGAGAACGGCAATCACTTTATTTGCGGCTGTAACCATCGCCCCGCTAATCGAATAACCTTCATTAAAGGTCGTAATACCATTAACCGCATCAATACCATCAGCACCGACAAACATTAAATCGGCATTAATATCCTGCAATGAACGCTCGGCAATGGAACCATGCATCGAGCGTGTTTTATGGCGGACGGTCCCACCACAGACGACCAGAGTAATGTCTTTATTTTCGGAAAGGGCAAATGCTGCCGGGAGACTGTTGGTAATCACCGTGATATTTTTGGCGGTCATTAATCCTTCGGCGATAAGCATTGTCGTACTTCCGCTGTCGAGAATAACGGTCATCCCTTCGTGGATCATTTTGACTGCCGCCTGCGCTATTCTGTTTTTTGGCGCGCTGGCGAGCTGAAATCGCTCTTTAAACCCAACTTCCTGGGTCTCGGTTTCACTATTACCGGACATTATTTTCGCCGCACCGCCATGAAAGCGCGTAACCACGCCTTTTTGTTCGAGAAAGCGCAAATCGGCACGGATTGTCGCTTCCGAGGCAGCAAATACTCCCGCCAGATCCTGAACAAGCACGGTTCCCTGTTCATTCACTAATTGGATGATCTTATTCCTTCGCTCGAATGAATTCATCGTCATTTACCCATATTCAATTGTGGCTAGTGTAAACGAAGGGGGACCATTGGTGAATGATCTGTTTTGCACAATACCGGGCCAGCATCACGCTGGCCCGCGGTTTCAGGGAATGAGCAACACTTTGCCCGGCATAGCATTACGAGCGATGTCACGCACCGCCTGGGCGAAGCTTTCAAAGCTTCCACGGTGAGCGATTAATGGCTCCAGGCTTAACTTACGTTCTGTCAGCAACCGGCTCGCCGTTTCCCACTCCTGCCCCGGCCAAGGGCTGGAGTAGTTCATCCAGCTGCCGATAACCGTCAGCTCTTTACGTAATATTTTGCCAAACGTTGTCGATGTTAAATGCAGATCCTGATGCAACATGCCCACCAGCGCCAGCTGGGCATGAGGCCCGGCAATCTCTACCGCCAGTTCGACGGTTTTCGGGACACCAGCCGTCTCGAGGATAAGCTGATTAAAGCGCAGCTCGCGTAAAACGCCCTGCATTTGCGGCGCGCTCATTTCAAGGCTGTTAAATGTTTGCATCGCACCGAAAAATTTTGCCAGTGCCAGTTTTTCTGAGCTAATGTCGATAGCCGTCACACTCTTTGCTCCCAGCGCGACAGCGCACTGAATAGCCAGCAGGCCAATGGTTCCGGCACCAATAATAATAACGTTTTTATTCTCACAACCTTGCGCTAAATGAAAAGCATGCAGGCCAACGGTAATCGGCTCAATAAAAGCCCCATCCTCAATAGGCATATCCGTGGGTAGAGCAAAGACATTTTTTCGCTTAACGACAATATATTCAGCAAATCCACCATCACGCCGCGAGCCAATAAAATCATATTTTGCGCACTGGGAATAAAACCCTTTCAAACACTCTGGACAAGTAAAACAGGGTAATAACGGCACACAGGCAACCGCATCGCCAGGATGTAAATCATCAACACCGGATCCCACAGCATCAATATAGCCGCTAAATTCATGGCCTAACGTTATTGGATAATAATGTGCACCATTTTTAAAAATTCTGGGTAAATCGGAACCACATAATCCCGAGCTGGCAATTTTGACCCGCACCTCATCCTGATGTTTAATTTCAGGAATGACGCTTTCTGCAACGCGCACGATACCATCAGTATCATTCACCACTGATTTCATAAAAACTCCTGATTGTTAAGGGGGATTACCTCCCCCTCAGGTAAAAATTATTCTGCGAGAACGGCTTTCTCTTGTTTAATAAAACCACGCGCTCTACGCCAGGTCATGAAAATACCGGTCAGATAAATTGCGCCGATAATAATGAAACCGGGAATATTTTGCGGGGAGAAAACCTGAATCAGTAACCAGGTAATGGGAGAACCGCCCTGATCCATTGAAGCCACCATACCCCCGGCTTTTAACGCCCCAGCATTAGCCGCCAGTTGGGTGTGCAAACCAATAGTTTGCGTCGCGATCCACAGGGTGATGCTCATAATGATGACACCCGAGATTAAGGTGCGGAACAGATTTCCACGATGCACGGCAACCGCCATCGCCACGAAGAAGCCGATAGTTGCAAGATCGCCAAACGGCAGCACCTGATTACCCGGAACACAAACAGCAATTAAAATGGTGAGAGGGATAAAAATCAGGCTTGCCGATACCACCGCCGTATGCCCCAGCAGCAACGCCGGATCAAGGCCAATCAGGAACTCCTGACCGCCGAACTTCGCCTGTAAACGACTACGGGCCTGCTTAGCGATAGGCGTTAAACCATCCATGATGGGTTTAATCACTCTTGGCATCAGCAGCATAACTGCCGCCGTTTTTACCGCCAGCTGCAATACACCTTTGACATCGTAACCCGCGAGGATGCCGATAATCAGCCCCATCACAAAACCCACGGTGACAGGCTCGCCAAACGGACCAAATTTGCGCTGAATATCGTCGGCGCTAAATTTAATACGGTTAACGCCTGGGATTTTCTCGATGATAGCATCCACCAGCACCGCAATTGGCCCCAGATACGCCGACGTACCGTGCGGAATAGCAATGCCTTCCAGCTCAAAGAAATTTCGGGTATCGCGGGCAAACCAGTCGCCGAGCTTATAAACAAACGCCGCGTGAATTACCACACCCGCCATCCCTATCATCCATGAACCGGTTGCCAGATGCAGCAATGCGCCGGTGAAGGTCATATGCCAGATATTCCAGATATCAACATTTACCACCCGCGTCATACGGGTCAGTAGCATCGCCACGTTAACCAGAATCGCAATCGGAATCGCCACCAGCGCAATTTGCGACGCCCAGGTCATTGGTGAAGAGCCCGGCCAACCGACATCGACCACATGCAGATTCAGGTCGAAATTTTCCGCCATCGCTTTCGCCGCCGGACCAATGGAATCCAGCATTAAGCCAATCACAAGGCCAATGCCAACAAAGCCAATCCCGATATGCAGACCCGCTTTAAAGCAATCGCCTGCCTTCATGCCTAATATTTTAGAAAAAATAATGATGACAATCGGCAGCATCACCGTAGGGCCGAGGTCGAGAATATAACGCATGACTTCTGAAAACATAGGTCACCCCTGTAAGATAGTCAGAATTTTATTTTGTAATGCTTCGATACCGACACCAGAAACAAAAGGCATGCCGTGAACTAACGGAATATCGCCAAAACTACGGTCAACTTTGGCGGTAGTACATATCAAATGCACACCATCCATATAGGTTTCTATTTCATTAACCCGACACTGGATTAATTCAACAGGAATATTATGACTCTGACACAACTCTTTAATTTCTTCCGCCGCCATCGTAGAGGTCGCAACCGCGCCTCCGCAAGCGACAATAATCTTGCGTTTCATAAATAGTCCTTTTTATTGTTACAGAGGGATTTATTCGTCTGAATCTAAAACATACTTTGTGAAGTATTCCTTTAACTGGGTTTCAGGAAGAGTGATTAGTGTCTCGACGATATCGGGCTGTTGTAACTTGCCAAATAAACAGCGTAAAAGTTTCAATTGCTGCTGCGGATTTTCCACAATCAACGCGATAACCAACGATACCGCCACGTCCTTATCATCATCCGCTTGCTGAAAATGAACTTTATTTGTTGGCCTTAACAGATAAATGGCTGACGACTTAGCATGAATCGCCTCACAATGCGGTATTGCGATGGCGTGCTGCTCAAGCATTATCCCGGTAGGGAATTCTGCTTCTCTGGCAATTAATGCCTGTGGCCAGGTATCATGAACCACACCTTTCGCGAGCATCTCATTACCGATATGGGTTAAAACTTCGCTACGATCGACAAAAGAAATTCCGCTACGAACAAACAGGTTAGTCATATACCGTCCTTATTCCGCACAGCCGTAGCGATAGGCGCGCAAAACATCATAAATTTTATCCATAATCAGCTGATGCGGTATTGCTGATAATTCCCCGGACTGAATGCGTTCAAATTGTTTGGGGAGATACTGACTAATCATGCCCAGTGGGATGTCCACGCCTTGCAGATTCAACATCATCGTTTCGACGCTATTTTTAATCCGACTATGCGGCCAGTAATAACGAATACGATCCGACAGGCTGTAACGAATATCCAGTAATGAATCGTTAAAACCCGTACGATAATATTTTTTCCAGTATTGCGGTTCGTCGAGCATCACTTCTTCAATTACAGCCAGGCAACCGCTGCGATTTTCGGGGGCGATAATTTCCTGCTCAATTTGTGCTAACGCAAATATCGCCTCACGTAGAGCAAAGGTTAATGCTGGCCCGACTTTCAAAATTGCAAAGTGATCGCGGACTAATTCCCAATAAGCCGTCCGGGTCTGGTAATCGGTAGAATGTGCTTCATAAACCATTCGGGTGTTTTCTATCCATTGCGCCAGCGCCTGCGCTTCTTGCGGCTGATAATGGATAATATTGCTGTGATCAAATTCCACACCCGGCTGCACCACGATGGCAATCACGCGTGTTAACGCCTCTGTCAGCCCACGAGCAATAAAGGCCTTTTGATGCGTACGTAAAGTATTGGCGGCATCTTCAACCCGGGTAATGTGTACTGACTGAATGGCGCTGGCCTCACCGCCCGGAACCGGCACTTCGGTGCCAATGACATAGCTCAGTTGCTCACGCTGGCAATCTGTCGCCACACTTTCCGCAGCAAAGCAAAGCACAGCAGCTCGTTCCGCAACCGTTTCTGGTGCTAACGGTATGGGATCCCCCGCGCAGGATATTGACGCATCAAGATGAATTTTACTGAAGCCAGCACGAACATATGCCTTTACCAGCTCGACGGATTTTTCCATCGCCGCATTCGCATTTTCTTGCTGCCAGCAGTTTGGCCCCAGATGATCGCCGCCGAGAATAATGCGCTCGCGCGCAAATCCCACTTTATCGGCAATCGTAAAAACAAATTCGCGAAAGTCTGCCGGTGTCATTCCGGTATAACCGCCAAATTGATTGACCTGGTTTGACGTTGCTTCAATCAGCACTTTGCGCGTGCTGTTGCGATCAAATGCCAGCGCCGCTTCGATAACCAACGGATGGGCAGAACAGACTGAGCATATGCCGATATGTTCACCAGCTTTATGCCGGGCAATTAACGTTTTCATGTTTTTTCCTTGTTAAATGGCAGGTGCGTTATGCCCTGCCCTCGCAGCCACAATCGGCAATCACTTTGCTCACCACATCGCGCATTGCGGATTTAGCCGACTGCAAATAATCCCGGGGATCGGTCGCTTCGGGGTGCTCGGTCAGGTAATTTTTCAACGCCTGCGAGAAGGCATTTTTCAGCTCCGTTGCAACGTTGATTTTGCATATCCCCAGTTTGATGGTTTGCTGAATATCCTTAGTCGATAACCCTGACGCGCCATGCAGCACCAGCGGTAAGTTCACCCACTGGCGAATGTTCTCCAGCCGAGAAAAATCAAGCGCCGGTGCGCTGGCATACATACCATGAGCCGTGCCGATGGCGACCGCCAGGGAATCAATTCCGGTTGCCTCGGCAAATTCACGCGCCTGAATGGGGTTGGTGTACAACGCATCGGCTTCATTGACTTGCACATCATCTTCCTGGCCGCCAAGTTGCCCCAGCTCCGCTTCGACGCTGACATCAAAGCCATGGCAAAAATCCACCACCTCTTTGACCCGTGAAATATTTTGCGCAAAAGGCAAATGCGAGGCGTCAATCATGACTGAGCGCACGCCAGAACGAACCTTCTGAGCGATATCGTCAAATTTCGTGTGATGGTCGAGATGAATCGCCAGTGGATGGTGATATTGCTTCGCCATCGCGCTGACCAGCGCCAACAAATTTTCTGTACCTGCATGAGTAAATGTGCCGGGCGTTCCGGCGATGATGACCGGCGCATGCATGCTGGCAGCGGTTTCTACCACCACTTGCATCGTTTCGAGATTGTGAATATTGAATGCCGGAACCGCATAACCGCCGCGCTGCGCGTTGTTCAGCATCTGCTTTGTCGATACCACGTACATTTTCATATCCTGTCGTTTGCTTTCGATTTCAAAATATAATGAAATTATTTGTTTTTAAATGTCGAGATAACGATCACAAAAACGACAATATGAAAATTGTTCGAGGAGTGAAAGGCAAAAAAAACGGCCTCCCGATAGGGAAGCCGTAGCAAAGTGCGCGTTATTTTATGCCGGATGCAGTGTAAACGCCTTATCCGTCATACGTGGCAGTGCTGGTCGTACAAAGCACATCAGGCGATAGTAATTTTGCTATCGAGATAAACGTCCTGCACGGCGTTAATCAGTTTCACGCCGTCAGCCATCGATTTCTTGAACGCCTTACGTCCAAGAATCAGCCCCATTCCGCCTGCGCGTTTGTTGATAACCGCAGTACGCACTGCATCGCTGAGGTCAGTTTCACCGCCTGCAGCACCGCCGGAGTTTATCAACCCTGCGCGGCCCATATAGCAGTTAGCTAACTGATAACGCACCAGATCAATCGGGTTTTCGCTGGTCAACTTGCTGTACACGCGATCGTCGGTATAACCGTAATTAATCGCTTTATAGCCGCCGTTATTTTCCGCCATTTTTTGTTTAACGATATCTGCACCTATGGTCGCCGCCAGATGGTTTGCCTGACCGGTCAGGTCGGCGGAAACATGGTAATCAACGCCATCTTTCTTAAAGGCGGAGTTACGCAAATAGGCCCACAGCACTGTCACCATGCCCAGCTCGTGCGCACGTTCAAAAGCCGCAGAAATTTCTTCAATCTGGCGACGTGACTCTTCCGAACCAAAATAGATAGTCGCACCAACCGCCACCGCGCCCATGTTGAAGGCCTGCTCCACGCTGGCATACAGCGTTTGATCGTAGGTATTCGGGTAACTTAGCGTCTCGTTGTGATTAAGTTTGACGAGGAATGGAATGCGATGCGCGTAACGCCGCGATACCGATGCCAGCACGCCGTAAGTTGACGCCACACAGTTACAGCCCGCTTCGATCGCCAGTTCAACAATGTTTTTCGGGTCAAAGTAGAGCGGGTTAGCAGCAAATGAAGCTCCAGCAGAGTGCTCAACGCCCTGGTCAACCGGCAGAATAGAAAGATATCCTGTGCCAGCCAGACGCCCGGTGTTGTACAACGTCTGCATATTACGTAACACCGCTGGCGGGCGATTATTGTCAATCATCACGCGGTCTACGTAATCATGCCCGGGGAGATAAAGCTGGTCAGAAGGAATAGTCATACAACGGTGCTGTAAAAGGTTGTCGGCGTCTTTGCCAAGCAACTGCGCAATATCTGTCATTACTATGCTCCCGTAAATTCCGATTGGATATCGGCTATGGATTGTCCTGGCCCGCCTTTTGCGGGCAATCATAATCCTGGTCGTTACAGGCGAGTTTTTCCATCTTTTGGATGTTTTTTCAGCGTTTTCTGTTGGCTCGATTCATCAGAAAAAATGTTACCGCGGTCAAGTTTTCACCGCAAAGGTATTTAAAAGGTATTATTAAATGGTATTGTCATCGCGTACCTTACATTACCTGTCATGAAGGAATTAAAAGATGAAAACAACAGCAAAGCTGTCGTTCATGATGTTTGTTGAATGGTTTATCTGGGGCGCGTGGTTTGTGCCATTGTGGTTGTGGTTAAGTAAAAGCGGTTTTAGTGCCGGAGAAATTGGCTGGTCGTATGCCTGTACCGCCATTGCGGCGATCCTGTCGCCAATTCTGGTTGGCTCCATCACTGACCGCTTTTTCTCGGCGCAGAAAGTGCTGGCGGTATTGATGTTCGCTGGTGCGGCGCTGATGTATTTCGCTGCGCAACAGACCACTTTTGCCGGGTTCTTCCCGTTACTGCTGGCCTACTCGCTAACCTATATGCCGACCATTGCGCTGACTAACAGTATCGCTTTTGCCAACGTGCCGGATGTGGAGCGTGATTTCCCACGCATTCGTGTGATGGGCACTATCGGCTGGATTGCCTCCGGTCTGGCATGTGGATTTTTGCCGCAAATGCTGGGTTATGCCGATATCTCTCCGACTAACATCCCGCTACTGATTACCGCCGGAAGTTCTGCTCTGCTCGGTGTGTTTGCGTTTTTCCTGCCCGACACGCCGCCAAAAAGCACCGGCAAAATGGACATTAAAGTCATGCTCGGCCTGGATGCGCTGATCCTGCTGCGCGATAAAAACTTCCTCGTCTTTTTCTTCTGTTCATTCCTGTTTGCGATGCCACTGGCGTTCTATTACATCTTTGCCAACGGTTATCTGACCGAAGTTGGCATGAAAAACGCCACTGGCTGGATGACGCTCGGCCAGTTCTCTGAAATCTTCTTTATGCTGGCATTGCCGTTTTTTACCAAACGCTTTGGTATCAAAAAGGTATTATTACTTGGTCTGGTCACCGCTGCGATCCGCTATGGCTTCTTTATTTACGGTAGTGCGGATGAATATTTCACCTACGCGTTACTGTTCCTCGGCATTTTGCTTCACGGCGTAAGTTACGATTTTTACTACGTTACCGCTTACATCTATGTCGATAAAAAAGCCCCCGTGCATATGCGTACCGCCGCGCAGGGGCTGATCACGCTCTGCTGCCAGGGCTTCGGCAGTTTGCTCGGCTATCGTCTTGGCGGTGTGATGATGGAAAAGATGTTCGCTTATCAGGAACCGGTAAACGGACTGACTTTCAACTGGGCCGGGATGTGGACTTTTGGCGCGGTGATGATTGCCATTATCGCCGTGCTGTTCATGATTTTTTTCCGCGAATCCGACAACGAAATTACGGCTATCAAGGTCGATGATCGCGATATTACGTTGACACAAGGGGAAGTTAAATGAAAACAGAACGTATTCTCGGTGCTCTTTATGGGCAGGCGTTAGGGGATGCGATGGGGATGCCCTCCGAGCTTTGGCCGCGCAGTCGCGTCAAAGCGCACTTTGGCTGGATTGACCGTTTTCTGCCTGGGCCAAAGGAGAATAACGCAGCCTGTTATTTTAACCGCGCCGAATTCACCGACGATACCTCGATGGCGCTGTGTCTGGCGGATGCGTTACTGGAACGTGAAGGCAAGATCGATCCGGATCTGATTGGGCGTAATATTCTCGACTGGGCGCTGCGTTTCGACGCCTTTAACAAAAACGTACTAGGTCCGACCTCGAAGATTGCGCTTAACGCCATTCGCGACGGTAAACCCGTTGCTGAACTGGAAAATAACGGCGTGACCAACGGCGCAGCGATGCGCGTCTCGCCATTAGGTTGTTTGCTTCCGGCGCGTGATGTTGATTCCTTTATTGATGATGTGGCGCTGGCCTCCAGCCCGACACATAAATCCGATCTGGCGGTTGCGGGGGCGGTAGTCATCGCATGGGCGATTTCTCGTGCCATTGACGGAGAAAGCTGGTCAGCGATTGTTGATTCACTACCCTCGATTGCGCGACATGCTCAACAAAAACGCATCACTACCTTCAGCGCCTCACTGGCAGCACGTCTGGAGATTGCGCTGAAAATTGTGCGCAATGCCGACGGCACCGAATCCGCCAGCGAACAGCTTTACCAGGTCGTTGGCGCAGGTACCAGCACTATTGAGTCCGTTCCGTGCGCCATTGCGCTGGTTGAACTGGCACAAACCGACCCGAACCGTTGCGCCGTCCTGTGCGCTAACCTTGGCGGCGACACAGACACCATCGGTGCTATGGCGACAGCAATTTGTGGCGCGTTGCATGGCGTTAACGCTATCGATCCTGCGTTAAAGGCGGAACTGGATGCGGTAAATCAGCTTGATTTCAACCGCTATGCCACAGCGCTGGCGAAATATCGTCAACAACGGGAGGCGGTATGAGCGGCGCTCGATTACACACGCTGCTGCCTGAATTAGCCACGCGTCAGCCAGTTATGGTGATTGGCGCGGCGGTCATTGATGTGATCGCCGACGCTTATGCCCTCCCCTGGCGTGGGTGCGATATCGAACTGAAACAGCAGAGCGTTAACGTTGGCGGCTGCGCACTGAATATTGCCGTGGCGTTAAAGCGCCTCGGCATCGAAGCGGGTAATGCCTTGCCGCTCGGTCAGGGGGTTTGGGCGGAGATTATTCGCAACCGGATGGCAAAAGAGGGCTTAATCAGCCTGATCGATAACGCCGAAGGTGATAACGGCTGGTGTCTGGCGCTGGTTGAGCCGGATGGCGAACGCACTTTTATGTCATTCAGCGGTGTGGAAAATCAGTGGAATCGCCAGTGGCTGGCGCGATTAACCGTTGCGCCTGGCAGCCTGCTCTATTTTTCCGGTTATCAACTGGCCTCGCCCTGCGGCGAATTATTAGTGGAATGGCTGGAAAAGCTGCAAGACGTGACGCCGTTTATCGATTTTGGCCCACGTATTGGCGATATCCCGGATGCATTGCTGGCGCGGATCATGGCCTGTCGACCTTTAGTGTCACTCAATCGTCAGGAGGCTGAGATTGCCGCCGAACGTTTTGCTTTATCCGCAGAGATAACAACACTTGGCAAGCAATGGCAGGAGAAATTTGCCGCGCCGTTGATCATTCGTCTCGATAAAGAGGGCGCATGGTATTTCAGCAACGACGCTTCTGGCTGCATTCCGGCATTTCCAACGCAAGTTGTAGACACCATTGGGGCGGGCGACAGTCATGCAGGTGGCGTACTTGCCGGGCTAGCCTCTGGTCTGCCACTGGCGGATGCCGTATTACTGGGCAATGCAGTGGCGTCGTGGGTTGTCGGGCATCGGGGCGGTGATTGTGCGCCAACGCGCGAGGAACTACTCCTCGCACACAAAAACGTATAGATCGCTGCGACAGTGGCTGATGCTGTACTCAATAGGCCGTTGCTGTTGGTCAAGCGCCACTTGCTTGATCACCAGCACCGGTATTTTGCTATCTAACTGAATATGTGACTGAAACTCGGCATCCGGCATCCGGGCGCTAACGCGGGAACGCGTACGTTGTGGGTAAATGTGCTGGCTGCGGAAGTAGTCATAAAGAGAAATTCCGATGGCATCAACATCATGAATTAAATGCGCAGGAACCCACGATTCCTCAATTGATACCGCTTCTTCATCGACATAGCGAATACGCTTAAGCAAAAAGACATTACTTCCTGCTTCGACCGCTAGCTGCTGCGCGACTTCTTCGGGACATTTCACGACACGCTTGTTAACCCATAGTGTATCGGGCTTTTTCCCGCGCAATACCACCTGCTGAGAAAAACCTCGCGCTTCTTTCAACGAGTATTCGAAGATGTTGTTGATCTGCGTACCGTAACCACGCGAACGCGTCACCACGCCCTCTTCTTCCAGCGCCTGCATCGCCTTGCGCACCGTAATGCGCGAAACGCCGGTTAACTGACTTAAATCACGCTCACCGGGCAAAATATTGCCATGCTCCAGCACCCCGCTGCGCACGGCATTTTTTACCGTTTCGGCAAACTTAATATAAAGCGGCGTGTTATCCGCCGCTAAAATACGTTCGTTCAGTTGGGCAATCAGCTGGGTATGCGCTTGTTCCATTTGTCTTTTTCCTGCCAGGGAGTCTGGTGGGAGTATATCACTGCTTCTTATTTAAGGCGTTTCTTTAATCCCATCAACGAATGCCTGCAACTCCTCCACCGTGCCATTAAACACATTAAAATCCACCGGACCATTAATGCCATCTACCTGTCCACGGTCGGAATGCTGCCAGAAGCGCCAGGCCATGCCGTCATTGTCCGGGCGACGTTGATAATAGTGAGCCACCCACCACGGATATTCATTGAAATAGCCCGCCAGATTGGTGTGATAAAAAACGGCTCCTGAGTAAATAATTGGCTTTTTTCCCGTGCGTTTTTCGACCATTTTTAGCCACTGACTTACCCGCTTGCGTAATTCTTTTGCCGATAATTTTCCCCGTTCTTCTACGTCCAGCACGGCAGGGAGATCGCCGTGGGCAAAATCCACCGTTTGCAGAAATAATCGCGCCTGAACTGAAGCGGATACCGACGGGGAGAAATAATGATACGCCCCGCGCAGCAGGCCATTTTCGCGGCTTAGTTGCCAGTTACGCGAAAAATAGGGGTCCACCAGCTTTTCGCCTTCCGTCGCCTTGATAAAGGCAAACTGCAAGCGAATACCGTTATCGCGCATTTTTGCCACCTGCTGCCAGTCGATTCGCTCCTGCCAGCGTGAAACATCAATACCATGAATGGTGTAACTGGCAGGAATGCGAATAGCAAAAGATTTGACCGGACGATAACCGTAGAAGTGGATGTAGTCTTTAATCTGAATTGCTGTCGAGTAGAAAAAATTCACCGTCTGACGCGGATAAATTGCAACGATGGAAATTAGCCCAAGAGCGCATAATAAAGCGGTGAATTTTTTTCGACTGGTGATTCTCAGTTGCATTGGTTTCATCCCTGAATGTCAGCGCCAAAGACTGACAATAACCAAAGCAGCTATAGTAAGGTGCTCACCACCACGCGTGGAAGTGGTGAACCGGACCAATACCGTGACCAACTTCCAGCGTGTCGGCCTGGGCTAACGCCGATGAAAGCCAGCTTTTTGCCTCCTGTACGGTGTCAGCCCAGTTTGTATGGCGCGGGCGTAGTGCAGCCAACGCCGCAGAGAGCGTACAACCAGTGCCGTGGGTGTTTTTGGTCATAATGCGCGGTGCAGTAAATCGTTGTTCTCCCTCACGAGTAAACAGCCAGTCCGGGCTTTGTTCATCATCCAGATGACCACCTTTCATTAGCACTGCGCCACAGCCCATCGCCAACAGCGATCGCCCTTGTTCCAGCATTTCCTGTTCGGTGCGCGCGTGTGGCGCGTCGAGCAAGGCAGCAGCTTCGGGCAAGTTTGGCGTTATTAATGAAACCTGTGGCAATAATCGACTGCGCAGCGTAGCAACCGCCGAAGGTGAAAGCAGCGGGTCGCCGCTTTTTGCCAGCATAACGGTGTCGAGTACCACGTTTTGGATCTGATAACGTTGCAACCGTTCTGCCACCGCTTCAACAATATCGGTTTCCGCCAACATACCGATTTTAGTGGTGTCGATTCGCACATCGCTGAACACCGAATCGAGCTGGGCGGCGACAAAATCAGGCTCAATGCGATACACCGACTGTACACCACGGGTATTTTGCGCCACCAGTGCAGTAATAACTGAGCAACCATAAGCGCCAAGTGCCGAGAAGGTTTTAAGATCGGCCTGAATCCCCGCACCACCACTCGGATCAGTACCGGCAATCGTCAGAGCGTTAATTCGTTTCACGCTTGCACCTCCTGCGTCAATTGCCAGAGCGCATCAAGGAAATGTGGAACAAAACTGCCTGGCCCCTCGCTACTGGCGACTGCGCGTTCTCCGGCTTGTTTCATCCAGTGACAGGCAGATGCGATATTTTCCAGCGTATCGCCTGGTAGCGCACAACAGGCAGCGACAACCGCCGATAATGCACAGCCAGTTCCTACCACTTTGGTCATTAACGGATCGCCGCCGTGAATGCCAACGGTGCGACGACCATCGGTAACATAATCCACCTCGCCAGTGACCACGACGATTGCGCCAGTTTCCCGTGCCAGTGTTTGTGCAGCGGGTATCGCATTAGCTGCGGCGTCAGTGGTATCCACTCCCCGTCCGCCATTAGCAATGCCAGCTAATGCCATGATTTCCGAAGCATTACCACGTATGGCGGTTGGCTTATGAGACAGAAGTTCCAGACAAAAACGGCGGCGATAGTCGAGTGCACCAACCGCAACCGGATCAAGCGTCCAGGGTGTTTGAGAGCGTTTTGCTTGCTCAACGGCGGCACGCATCGCCTGTGCGCGTGGCTGCGTCAGTGTGCCAACGTTAATCAGCAACGCACTGGCGATAGCCGCAAACTGACTGGCCTCTTCGGTTTCGATAACCATCGCTGGCGATGCACCGAGCGCCAGCAAGGTATTGGCAGTAAAGGTTTGCACCACATCGTTGGTCATGCAGTGCACAAGAGGGGAATGTTGGTGAAAAAGGTGTAACGCGTGCGCAGATTGCGCGGAACTCAGCAGGTCGACTTGCATAGTTTGCTCCTGCCATAACGTGAAGAAGCAATGACCTGGTGGTCCGTGACTTCCCTACGCTGGCATTATCCAGATCAGGTGATACGGGTATTTCTCAGCCTTCACGCAGAAGGGCACCCCGAGTCGTTTGGTTGAATCTCTATATTTTGTGCCAGATTAGGGGAAGTGGCTTGCAGATGCAAGCTCGCCTCCATTAATTGCTTCTTCTCTGTGTACCCCATTTTGTACCCCATATCAGAAATGAAAAAGAAACATTTAACATCTATCATTCAGATGATAAAAACTATTGATTATCTTAATTTGCTAATTTATATTATTTATCTAAATTTGATAGGTGAGATAAAAAATGACAGAAACCCAGATCTACGAGAACATTAAGCAAGCCATTAGCAGCGCACCACGAAATAGCCAAACGATGGAAATGCACCTCCAGATGATCAAATATGCTGACCATCTGAAAAAGGTTACGGCAAAAGAGTTTTGTGAAGGTGTAGGACTTAAAGCCAGCTTTGGTACAGAGTTCAGCAAAATGAGAAATCTTACCGAGCGACTCAAAGCTGCTGGACTTGACACCACGAAGTTATAAAAAACAAATCATCAATATATTATTTTTGTTTTCCAGACTTACTTGCATATGTTTCTACGAGCATAAAAAACAACAACCACCACATAGCTATTACCATAATAATGTTTTCCTTTTATATTAAACAGAGAAATAGAATTAGAGCGTGGAATAGATGAATTCTATTTTCTATAACTTCTTGAGGTTGAATGTAGAAAAAGACAGCTCTTTCATTTCAATAACACCGAAATTTGATAGCTGTTTCAGCCAGAATTTTAAACCTGACTCAGAGCAACCTGCTCGATGTAACACATCGCTATATTTTAGCGGTGTTGGCTTTCCTTTATAGAGGTAAACAAGCGTTTCGTAGGTGTGTTTTCCGGTGTCGTTACACTGAATGCGGTCTACTTGATTTTTTACTAAATATTGGATCATAGTCCTCCTTATTAAAATGGAATGTCAAAATCGTCCTCTTCTGTCTCAGGTATCGTGTATATATGTTCTCTTCCTGTAAATTCAGAAACCACTATTGAAATTAGCCTGTATGCCTCTATGTTATCGCCCTGCGTTTCAGCTAAAGCCCACTCAAGGGCTGCTTCTGTTGGCTGTCCATTCGGTTTGCAAATAGTGACACCGCCCCAAGGAAGCTCTGTTTTTTCCTGCTGAATAGAGCGTGTTGTTTCTAGTGTTTTTTTATCTTCCGTAGGGGGAAGCTGTTCAGGAACAGCTTTAACAGTAGATACTTGCTCTGTCTGTGGCTTTTCTGCATTTACAGAGGCTTTCGCTTCTCTTGGTGCTGTAATATGTGCATCTGTAAAGGGTAATGCTTTATAGAGTGATGTTTGACCGTGGCGTGCCTCTACAGAAAGAACTCCCATATCAACAAACATATTTATAATATTGCGTACCTGACGATCACTAACCATTCCAATATTAGCTAATGTTTTTTGAGTAGCGTAACATTCTTGCCCTTGTTCATTGAATCCAGCTATATAGCTATAGATTTCAACGGCTGGCAGTGTAGCGGTGTATTCATTACCAGATGGTGAGTACCATTTTTTAAACATCTTCAACCATTGCTCAACAACTACATATTTTTGTTTACCATCTTTCTGATTTAGACATTTGGCTTTCGCTTCGGCAATTGTTTTGATATTTTTGATCATTTAGTTCCTCCTTTGTAAGGACTGTAATTAGTAGTTCATTAACAAGTTTTGGAATTGATTTCCCTTCTGCCTTTGCGCGATTTAACAACGCGTTATAAGTTGCAGAGTCAAAATTAATATTCATTTGGTTTTCTCCTCTCCTGTTATTATTCTTTCTCTGCTTCTGCCTTACGCAGTTCATCAATAATCTTGAGTGCATCGTCAAAGCATTTTTCACGCTCTGGATAACCTCGACTCCTTGCCATATTACGATTCATTACTACTTGATGTCGTGTTAACTCACCTTTTTTAAATGCCTCTACGACGTGTTCCGGTATAAACCATTTCATAAAAAACTCCTTATTCAGTTAAAAGAAAAACACCTTGCAAGCCTGACGGCTTCAAAGTGCATTGATTTTGATTATTTAGAGAAGAATGTTTTTCTGTCCCTCTAGTACCTATTATTACATATAAATAAACATTTGTCAATATCTTTTCATAAAAAATCAGAACCTTTTCATGTATTTACATTTTTTCTTAGCGATTCGTGCTCTCCTGTGTAGTGCTATTCTTCATTACCAGCTAAAACGCTCTAAAACGCGTTCTAACGAAGTTTTGATAAAAGCAATACATTCTCTTATGTAATGGCTGTTTAGCTCGCCAGAGGCTTATTTAAGTGGCTTATTTTGTATTTGTTAGATGATGATAGATATAAAACAGAGAGTTCTTAGATTAGTTACTTTATAAAACGCTCTGTAAAGCCCTGTAGTGAGTTTATATATGTAGGCAAAGCGGTTTCCATTCTCTACCCTGCTTAATGCTGTTAGAGAAGCATTTAGACCCCTTATTTTTAATTACCTAAAGTATCCTCTATACATCTCTGTTATGAAACACCTCTGAATCCTTCATAAAACACATTATGACGCAAAGAACACTTTTCTAAGGTGATTCCCTTCCTGAACTCTGTTTCTTGCGTCAGAGAGCTACACAGAGAGCTTATAAAGCTATTATTAATAATAAAGTAGATAAAGTAAGTAAGATAAGTAAGAAGATTAACTAAGATAGATAAGATTAATAAGATCAGAATTCTCTTTCGGTGTCGCCTCTGGCTTTTCCACCGAAAACAATTACACGACTACAGAATGTAGGAAGTGAAATTGTATTGAGGCTTAGTGAAATTACACGAGGAAAGCAGAGTGTAATTGAGCTTTAGCCGCTCTCTCTTCGAGTAATTACACAACTACAGAGAATAACAGAGTTATTAAATGTAGGAGGGTAATTAAGAGTTAGAGAGAGTTAACACGTAAGCAATCAGATGATTGGTTAGGTGATTACTCTTACTGCGCACAGCGCAATAGTATTCCTTCGTGGGCGTTACCGCCAACGATAGTTACACGAAGAAAGTAACGCTTTGCTTTCGGTGTGAGCGGAACGGGCCAGCCACAAAGCCCGAAAGGTAGCGGAGTAAGGCTGCTTGCCAGAGAGTGGAGCTAACGCCGGAAGGCAAAAGATCATATATATAGTATAAAGAATATTATTTAATTATAGTATTGGTGGAACTCATTACCTAAGGTAAACCGGAGACCACTTCCAACGGTTAGGCAACCACTTCCAATTATGTTATTTCCCCTTTTACCCTAAGTAAATTTTAGCCTTTCGTTACATCCATTTATCACATAGCACTTACCCTGTGTAAATCATAGAATAATGCTCTCTATTCCCTGTGTAATTCCATACTAAAAAATTCAATGAAAAGTAGTTTAAAAGTGCAATGTTAGCTTTCTTCACTTTTACATCACTTTCGCTGCGCCTTGTGTAATGCGGCTTACAGAGCACTATCAGAAATTATTGATCAAAAATCAACCTATTATTTGTCGAACAAGTTTTCTTTAATGCAACAAAAATTATTTTTTCAAAATAAACACACAATTTAATAGCTTGCTAATTTTACCAAAATGTAACTACATGATTCTCATGCAAGAAGTGTAATGATAAGGCAGGCTAAATCACCACACTAAAAAACTTCGAATTTCGTAGTGAAAAAAGTACTTTACACACCTAATCAACACGATCAATAATCACTACACACAAATCAATACAGAAGAAAAAAGAAGATGGCTAATATTGGATACATTAGGGTATCGACTGTGCAACAAAACACAGACCGTCAATTAGCAGGAGTAACTCTTGATAAAGTCTTTGAAGATAAAGCGTCAGGCAAGAACACTCAGCGCCCACAGTTTGAGGCAATGATGAACTATGTGCGGGAGGGTGACGTGTTACACGTCCATAGTATTGATCGCCTTTGTCGTAATACAGCCGACCTTCTGGCAACTGTAGAGCAATTAACAAAGCGCGGCGTGTCTGTGCATTTCCATAAAGAAGACTTTAAGACAGGAAAGAACTCTCCCGCAGGGAATATGATGCTCACAGTTCTTGCAGCAGTGGCACAAATGGAACGTGAAATGATGCTTGAGCGTCAACGTGAAGGGATCGCCGCAGCCAAGGCCGCTGGACGTATAGCAAAACGTGGTAATGGAAAAGCAATTGATCGAGCGGGAATTGCTGCCGCTCTCGCGAATGGTGGCTCAATTCGGAGCGTAGCAAAAGATTTCAGTGTCAGCACGCAGACGGTGCAACGTATCAAGAAAGAGCAGGTGGCGTAATGCCTCCTGATATTTGACAGGGACGGTCAGCAGAAATCGGGGCTTGCTGATCTCAGCGTTGAGCGGTTCTTGCAATGGAGCCTAGATGCTCGCTTGTATTCCCCTCAGATAATCACCATTATGTCACTTATTGCCTTGTGGAGTGATCCCAAATTACTGATATATTATTGATTCAGTCGATCCCATTTAACCGCAGATACAATTCCCCAATTACCACTAGCATTAGGCCTACGCCACTTCGCAGTTTCCATACCACGAAGGTATTCGAGAGCTTCATTGAACGAACTAAAACGTTTCTGAGCTGATTTTTCCCCTACTCTAAACGAACCATCGCGAGTACTTGCCAATCCTGGGTGAAAACACGACCCATCTGCAGCATAAGGAACAAGTACTTCCTGATCATCAGGTTTCCTTGAATCAGAAGCTAGTAACTGCCAAGGCTCAATACGCAAAGCGTCAGCCAGAACCTCAATTGCATCAAGAGATGCATTAGAGCAACCACGCTCAATTCGACTCATATAACTACGTGCAAAACCACACCGATCTGCAAAGGCCTCTTGGCTTAAGCCAATAGCTATACGGAACTCTTTTACTCGTTGTCCAAAAAGGTATCTCAGATTCTTTCGCATGGAACAAAGATGCAATTTGACGCACCAATTGACCACGCACTAATCGTGACATTTTGAATCAATGATGTATTATTAGCATCACCATCCATTTGACACATCAAGGGAGACAAATGAAAAAACTAGTTCTTGCCGCTTTGTTACTTCCAGTGTTCGGCCACGCCACAACCTTTTCCTGTAAAGCAATACAGGAAGGTCATATTGACTCGGGAAGCCAGAAAGTTTCTGTAGATTCAACTTTTGATATACAAGATAAAAAAATGACCATACATCTTGGTGGTAAGACTTGGAGACTTGATTTTATAGGTCAAAAAAGCATCGCAAAAATGTATGCCACACCTGATGGAGGGGTTGCAGTCACATACATTGATAATGGGAGTCAGCCTATTTTCGTTATGCGTCCGACTAACAACGACGGACAGACTGCTATCTATACGCTTAGTTTGTGTTCTGAGGTTTAATATCAGGCGTGAGCAATCACGCCATATCCTTCTTCTTGATGCAGTAAAAAGTGACGTGCGATACGCCAGCCAGTTCCATCACTTTCGCGGGTTTGTGCCCTGCACTGAGTAATGATTTGACAACTTCCCGCTCCCTTTTATCCTTAGCTTTACAAACATACATACCAGCAGCTTTTGCTTTCTCGATACCTTGCTTTTGTCGTGCTCGACAAGTCTCATAATCCTGACAGGTCCTAGTAGCCAGCATATCGCTCAGCTTTGTGCTTAAAAACACTGTGTTATCAGTGGGTAGCAATTTTAAGGGATTCAATCATAAATATCCCAAAACTATTATTCAATTTTATGCGATAGCATATAATCTTTAATTAGAAACTCATCATACTTAGCGGGTAACAGAGCAACTTCCCCCCATCCAAGCTGAGGAGTCATATATCCCATCCCAACCGCATTGACTTTGCTATAAAAAATAACCAGCCGACCAAGGTTTTTTTCATTAAAAAAGCCTCTCCCATCAGCAGTATCATTAGTAATCCTTATTCTAAAATCTTTAAATGGCGCTCCTTGCTTTATCTTCAACCAAACATTGCTGTGACCTGAAAACCGCTGAATCTTCCAAAACTCACCAAAATAGAATGATGGCTCTGTACTACCCTTTTCTATATCATTGATTTCTTTTAATGAGTCACACAACCTATAACGTTTAGCTCTACTATCCTCATCAACAAGGTAGATCTCTCGATAATAATTATGATCAAAATTAACGCATAGGGATTGTACACTTGTTACCTGACTGGGAACCTTGAAAGATTCGCCATTATGGCGTGAAATAGGCAATGAAACCTCTTTCCCATTTTTTCTCTCAAAATGTGAATCAATAGGTATTGATTCATTTTCAGAATCTATTCTGGGATTATTATCTGGACGGGATTCAAGAAAACCGCTTATGACGATAAGCTCCTCGTCTTCAACTGCTTTTTTTGCATCTTCCTGAGATGAATATTTTTTGTACTGAATGGGTCCGCATCTTAAGCTACAAAAAGGTGCATTATCATCTTTAAGATGTTTATAATAAGCAGGAACGCCGTTCGTAGTAATCCCCTTATCGGGATCAGCAGGTACTCGGGTGATATGTTCATAGCAAGATGGACAGAAAAGATACCCTTTCATATATAGCGAGTAAGCCAAAGGCTCAACGGTATTTCTTTTGAGAGCAAGGAGCGTATGCTCGCCTTTAATCCAGTCCGGATCATAATATGCGTAAGCGATTCTTCGAATTGCCATCCCATCTCCTTGATAAATATTACATTAAAAATTGCTTGTTCCAATATTACGATGAGATACCGTCAAGAAAGCCTTGAGCATAGGCAGCAGGAGACTCTTGTGCCGACAATTCCCTACTTGGCTTTCAGGAAGGGAATCTAAATCAATATGAGGGGCTCATATCTCTGGTTCCTGCTTGGTATCCTCTTTCATAAGCACAACCGCAGCATTTATGTCTTCCTACTCCTCCTGATCATCAGGCAGATGTTCAAAAAAATTCCAGTAACGATGTTCATCTTCACAGTTAGCCATAACTTATCCTTCCTTAGTAAAACTATATGAATAACCCCCTGCTATTTTTCAAGACAATCCTAAAGACTTTTTGATCACCATCACAAATGGATAGAAACTAATCCGTATTATGCCCAACACAGTCCGTCAATAACGTAACAAACTGAATTTAGTGGAAATGTGTGCAAATATCGCTGTGTGATCCCTGCTCCGCTTTTCTCGTGTCCAACCACTTGTTGCAAATGCGCTAAGTTATCAACCCAACCAGCTAAACAAGTTGAAATCATCGTATGCCGGAAACTATGCACCAAGCGCCGCTGCCCATAATCATCAAGATAAGGAATATCAAGCTGATCACGAACATCTGAAAGAACTTTACCTATCTTTGACATATTTCGACCTGAGACTTCCGAAAAGATTTTCTCTTTCCATTGGCGGTTAACAAAATCCAGAAACCCCCACTCAATCAGTTTGGGATGAATCACTACCTGTCTTGTAGCATTCTCAGTTTTACCCAGCTTTCCTTCCTCGATCAGGAGATAATACCGCTGGCTATCCTCATCAAATTTGATCTGCGACTTCTCCAGTTTAGCAATCTCACCTCTTCTGGCTCCTGTGTACGCCAACAACAAAGTGATCCACTTCTGCCATCCATCAGGCTGCTTTAGTGCCCATCCTACAAATTTTTTCATTTCTGCTGCACTGTATGCACCAAACCTAGCTTTAGATGGTGCCGCTACTATTCCATCAGTCGGAGATTTAGATAGAATATCTTTGCTTTCAGTCAGAAATGTTTTGAATAACGATTTGTAGATTTTAAGGTGCTTATGTACAGCCTCAGCACCAACTAAATCCTCTGGCAGCACATCATCACATTCGATTAGTTGCTGAATAGTCATTGACCTATACGGTTGCACTACACGCTTTGGTAAGTTTTCGACAGTTTCCATTACTCGCTTAATATCTTGTTTGGTGATTGCCGTTACCTCTGTTTCTTTTCCCAAGACAACAAGCAATACCTCCATATAACGCTCATTTGCCATTGAGATCGATTTTGTCCAATTTCGACCTCTTTCCTCCTTGTACATAGCCCACGCATCAGCAAGTGTTAGCACCTTTTCCGGTTTGGCTGGTGGTTGAAGCTGCAAAACTTCTTTAGAAATATTGTTCAATTGCTGAGGGAATGGCAATGGAATCATTACGTTACGTGACGAAGCGATCAAGTTTGAAACAAACTTATTAAATTGCGGCAACGGAGTAGCGAGTGATTTAACGAAAGGAATGTACGGAGTAAGGCCAATCATCAACGCCGATGCTTCACGATAACTGTCAGTAAAAAGTGATTTTTTGTATATCCGACCATCCGAAAGCCGGATTTGTAGATAGTAATTACCGTTTCGCTGAAATGTGTATGGGAGAGTTCTTGACCTCATAAACGACCCCTTTTTGTACCTTAACAGCATGATTTATGGTCAAAAAGAGATACAACCACATAATTTTCAAGACTATTTTGGCCCCCTACGCTGGCATTATCCAGATCAGGTGATACGGGTATTTCTCAGCCTTCACGCAGAAGGGCACCCCGAGTCGTTTGATTGCGATGATAAATCGCAGAGGAGGATGGTAATGTCCAGCGCACGCGTTGTAAACGGGGAAAAACGGCAGTTTTACAATCGCGTTAATAAATTATTTGATATAAGAATCCAGCACCTTCAGAACGACATCCAGATCTTCTTCACGTTTTAGCTCATCCCCCTGGTGAACGATGTGTTCCGTCAGATGACCTTTAATCACTTCCCGCATCAGACCGTTTACCGCGCCACGGATAGCAGCAATCTGTTGTAAAACTGCAGCGCATTCGTGCGGCTCGTCGAGCATTTTCTTGAGCGCCACGACCTGGCCCTGAATCTTACTGGCACGCGCTTTCAGTTTCTGTTTATCACGGATGGTATGAGACATGGCAACACCTGGTTAACAAGAATATGAAAAATCATAGCACTATTAATCTACTGGGGGGTAGTATCAGGTACTGGGGGGGAGTAGAATAAGATTGCCGAATTAATACTAAGAATTATTATCATGACCGAATTTACCACTCTTCTTCAGCAAGGAAACGCCTGGTTCTTCATCCCCAGCGCCATCTTACTTGGTGCGCTTCATGGCCTGGAACCAGGGCACTCAAAAACGATGATGGCGGCGTTTATCATCGCCATCAAAGGCACCATTAAACAGGCGGTGATGCTCGGACTGGCAGCAACCATTTCGCATACCGCAGTGGTCTGGTTGATTGCCTTTGGCGGGATGGTGATCAGCAAGCGCTTTACTGCTCAATCAGCAGAACCGTGGCTCCAGTTGATTTCCGCAGTGATCATTATTGGCACCGCGTTCTGGATGTTCTGGCGTACCTGGCGCGGCGAACGCAACTGGCTGGAGAATATGCACGAGCATGATCATGAGCATCATCACCACGATCACGAAGATCACCACGACCATGGACATCATCACCATCACGAACATGGCGAGTATCAGGATGCCCATGCACGAGCCCATGCCAATGACATTAAACGACGCTTTGATGGTAGAGAGGTCACCAACTGGCAAATTTTGTTATTTGGCTTAACCGGTGGCCTTATCCCCTGCCCGGCAGCAATTACCGTGCTGTTGATTTGCATTCAGTTGAAAGCCCTGACACTGGGCGCAACACTGGTCGTCAGTTTCAGCATTGGCCTGGCGTTAACGCTGGTCACCGTAGGCGTTGGCGCAGCAATCAGCGTTCAGCAGGTCGCAAAACGCTGGAGCGGATTTAACACTCTCGCTAAACGCGCCCCCTATTTTTCCAGTCTGTTGATTGGCTTAGTTGGTGTGTATATGGGCGTACATGGCTTCATGGGCATAATGCGATAACTCAATCCTTTAGGCTTGCATGTTATCTTCAGCCCAGGATGATTCTTAAATCAGCTATTTCCGCTGACTCTCTGCTCGCTAAGGATGCTTTTAGGGCATCCTTTCATTTACACTTTTTACGAAATCATGGGATCACTAACAAAATATCGCTTGTCAGTTATATTGTATGGCAGGAAAGATATGCGACTGATATTACAGATCCCCAAAGTGGAGAGTTTATGACCATTAAAAATAAGATGTTGCTGGGTGTGCTTTTGCTGGTTACCAGTGCCGCCTGGGCCGCACCAGCCACCGCGGGTTCGACCAATACCTCGGGAATTTCTAAGTATGAGTTAAGCAGTTTCATTGCTGACTTTAAGCATTTCAAACCAGGCGATACCGTCCCAGAGATGTACCGCACCGATGAGTACAACATTAAGCAGTGGCAGTTACGTAACCTGCCCGCGCCTGATGCCGGGACACACTGGACCTATATGGGTGGCGCGTACGTGTTGATCAACGACACCGACGGTAAAATCATTAAAGCCTACGACGGTGAGATTTTTTATCATCGCTGAAAAAAAGCCCCCTCGAAGAGAGGGGGAAATGCAGACACCTTATTATTTTTATTATTAGCCACTTGCTCGTCTTGCTTGTTATTAGTCGTATTTCACGTTGATTAATGCGGTTGCCTGTAGTGCGCCAGATTTAACTTTGTTTGTATCGTAGACGTAGTAACTGGCCAGGACAGGTATATTAATAATATTACTATTTAAAGAAGCCCCGGTTTTATCTGTTTTCCATAATGATGTCGCCGCGCCCTGATCGCCGCTAGCAGAAATTTTGATGGCTGCTTCAGTCCCTTTGGGTGGTTCTTTTAGATCCAACACAAATCCTACACCATTATCTATGTTGCCGCGCAAAATTGTATTGCTTCCTGTAACTAAGTCACTGCTGGAAAGATATACGACCATATTCCGCGATGCTTGTTTTGTGTCGCCGAAAAGATTATCACATTTCAACGTAATTATTCCTTCCTTACTATTCGCCGTAATCTTTCCCTGACTTCTGAGTTGGGACAAGGCAATATCATCTACTTTTATTATTGTGTTTTCAGGCTTACAGGTCGTATTTTTAGGATAATAGGAAATACTTAATCCAAGCGTAAATGTATCCCCCGCCAGTTTACTGGTGAGATAACTTACACACCAGTTAATCTTCAATGTCTTACAAATGCTCAACCAAAAGTCAATGGATGAAGATGACTCACCGCCAATATTTGCAATCACAGTATCTGAAAGAAACCAGGTAGGTTTTCTTTCTCCAGTAAAATCAGGTGTGCCTTTAGATATTTTAACCACATAGGGTAATACTGCCTGCGCATTGCTGGATTTCCCAATCGTGTCACTGGTTTTACCTAAAGACTCTATTTTAACCTTTAACTTTTCGCCATTACCAAAAGGCCCGACTTCAACCCAATCACTTTGGATATTTTTATAGACTATTTTATCCGTGCTCGTATCACAAGATATCCCGGTAAACACAACACTTTTACTAAAGGAAACCTCATTCGCTAAAATCTCCCCCACATTAATACTATCAGTAATATTTAATGATGCAGTGGTACGACATCCAGCCCAGGTAAAATTAACCCATAAAATAAATATTAGTAACATTCCATTTCTGAACATCATATTCCACCTCTCACCGACAGATATAATTTCTACTTTCATCAATCTCTTTACCGAAGGTGATTGTGCATGAAAGTCCTTGTTGCTTATCAATTGCTACATTAACCGATGGCGGTACTTCATTGGTGCGAATAAATAACTGACTTCCCTGGCCGACAACGCCAATATTATGACCGTGGATATCATTGACTTCATAACCAAACGTTAATGGTTGCCCATCCGCTCTTAACGCTTTTATAAACCAGGGCTTGCGCTGATCGGTATCAAAATTAACCAGTACAACCGCGCCGCGAAAAGGGGCGGCAATTTTCCGGTTACCGCGCAATTCTGCTTCGCTATCGCTTTGCGACACATCCAGCATCAGGTGATTTTCCCGATAAGGTGTCATTCCGTCGTATACCACCACTCCATTACGGTTTGTTGTGCGATATTTTTGCCCATTGACATAAGCATCTTTAATTCCTGGCGCATTCATCACAGCAAACGTTTCGGAAAGACGGTTCGCCAGATTAACGCCACCCGACCAGGCGACAATGCCCCCTGAAACACTGGCTCCAGCCTGTCGATAAGTACTCGACTTACTATAACTGCCATTCACTGTCGCAACCGGCGCGTTCCAGGTTAAATTCGCTCCAGCTGTCGTTTCATTTCCCTGATGCTGATGACTCAGGTTGACCCCATAGTTAAATTGATCCCGGTTTCCAACGGTTCCCGATAATCCCGTATTATTTGAGGCAAAACCCTGATCATCAAACGTCGTTGAGTTAGACATATATATTTGCCGACGAGGCGTCGTAACGTCATCACCCCAATCAAAGGGAATCGATATAAAAATATTAAAACGTTTCTCTTCATGATGATTCTCGTCATAAGCCTGGCTTGCCGCGAGGGTATAGCTTATCCGTCGCAGGTTGTTGGAATAACTCAACTGATAATCCTTACTGCTGCCGCTACGCCCCCAGTAATCTCGCCATAACGTACTTAAGGACACAGAACCCCAGCCTTCTGGCAATGACTGGCTCATATTGGCAGAAAAGCTATTTTTACGGCCAAAATCGTTCTGGTAATAATCGGCAATGTCATAGATATCGTTTTCATCACGGCGATAATTATCTTTATTGTTTGCCCAAACGTGATCGTTAAATGTCCGGTAATCACGCGACGAATAACGCCAGGCCGCCAGACCAAAACGCGTCGACGTTTGGCTCACAAATTTGTTGTAGGCAATTTGATAACTTTGCCCGTCAAACACATCGCCGTTGTCTTGTTTACTATGCGACTTCGTGGCATCGACGGAAATGGCACCAATGCGTGTATTCCAGCTAGTCCCCAAAGTGAACGCGTAATAATTATTCGCGACCATCGATCCGCCATACAGCGTCAATAAGTTATTAAAACCATACTGATAACCCGCCTGGACAAAATCACTTTGTTTGCTCGCCCCTTCAATATGGCTACGACCCGCCGCAAAATCATATTTCGACACGCCAGGTTGCAGCATATTCGGCACCGCTGCATAAGGCACCAGATAGGTGGTTACCGAACCGTCCGCCTCTTTCACGCTGACATCAAGATCTGCTCCACCACCGGCCAACTGCAAATCTGTAATCGCAAACGGGCCAGGAGGAACCTCTTTCTGATAAACCACAAAACCGTTCTGTTCAATAGTTACCAGCGCGTTACTCTGAGCAATCCCCTGCACCCGTGGAGTAAAATTCTGTTTCGAGTTAGGCAACATCTGCATATCACGAAACAACCGCACACCGCTGAAGCGAACAGAATCAAAAATATCGCTTGATGTGTACATATCACCCACGCGAAGCGTGCCGAGAAGTTGGGCAAATCCACGTTCCAGATACAGGGTATTGCTTTTCCACACCCCTGGATTGCTATTTGTTTTACTGAAACTGGCATCAGAATGCAGTTGCCACCCCAGTAAGTTTAACCCGCTGTTAAAACGTACATATGTACTCTTGCTATTACCCGACGCTTTATAGTCGCTGTAATACTGACTCACATAATAAGAGGTATAAAACGCATTAATACCCCGCTCCCAGTTTTCCGGTGGAACATAGCCACTTTCCAGTTCTTCCACCCACGCCTGCGGGACACTGAAATCGAGACGAAAAACTCCGATATCCCAGGTATAGCTCCCACCCTGAACAAGTTGCTCAAATGTTAAACATTGCTTACCGCTGGCAAAGTTATCGGTATTAATGCCTAACCGCTTGATAATTTCCCTTGATAAACATGTTTCTTGCGGGTTGTCTTTAACAATGATCTCATATTTCCCGCGCCATTGCTTATTGACATAAATATCGATGTCATACTGCCCCGGCAAGGGTTGATTATCATCAAGACGAATATTTGCAACCTGCTGGTCTTTCATTCCACCTATCATAAAATGGGTATCAAAGGTTTCTTCAGCTGCATAAGCTTCAATGCCGAGCAATAACGCTACGATTGCTGATGCAAGTGGGGTCATTCTCAACATAGGCAGCTCCTGCAATTAAATTTTGTCACTAATATAGTTGCCATGGTCATCGATAATGGTCAGATACCAGTTATTCGCATTATTACTTTTGACATTAATACTCTGACTTTCTAAGGGGGCAATCATAATAGTTTCATAATTGACTTTGACATTATTAGCTTTGACATCCGAAATCGTTACCCAATTTGCTGAGTCATTTTTTATCACCAATCCATTGCCACTGCGATTTACCAGTAACTTTTTAAATGTCGCTTTATTTACCGGTGCAATACCCGCAGGCCGGTAAAACAATTTGATTCTGTTTTGCATTGCAAATTTCAGTGCATTCTTGCCCTCTTGCTCTGGACTATTTGGTGGAATATCCAGAACATTCAGATAAAAAATGCTCTCTTTATTAGTGGGCAGTTTATTCGGCATAATTTTGATTTTTACTTGCTGCCCGGAATTTGCCCCTATTTTTGCCACTGGTGGCGTTAACATGAAAGGAACCTGAATTTTTTCTGGTGGTAACGACGTATCACCATCATCAATCCACGCCTGCAGCAGCGAAGAACGGTTTCCCTGATTCATCAACTGCACCATCACTTCTTTATTTTCTGCCGGGTAAATAATACGCGTCCCGTAGATAACAATACCGGCATGTGCAGGAAGGACCATAGAAGAAATGAGTAAAGCAAATAATCCTTTCATCTTAATGCCTCTTAAATTAAAAGGCCGCCATGGGGATAGCGGCCATGTTTATTACCTGGAGAAACTTGAAATTTTATTTATTAATCCTGCGCCACACGCATAACCAGAGAAGATAACACATCACCTGATTGCACTGAATTATCTGTCAGCTTCAGGTATTTTGCTTTAAACGGAATAGCATATTGACCTTCCGCTGTTTTATAACTCTCAATGTTAAAAGGTGCAGAAACATCCAGGACATCGCTGTTATCACCTAAATAGAGATAGTACCCCACGGTATCGTTGCTACTGGCTATCGCCTTATCGTTTCCGGTTATTTTATCGTTGGTAATCAACGAGAGTTTTACACCAGCAACTTCTTTCGGACAGCTAATTTTTAACATGCTGCTGGTTACACCGACTGCATCATCATAGGTCGAGTATTTAGCTTTACCTTCAAAGACAGTGGTTGGTACAGTTGGCATATTAATACTTACTGAATCGCCACCCGCTTCGAATTTACACGGAGATTCTGCAATATTCCCTTTAATGGTTAATGTTCCGGTATCAACGTCTGCGGCAAATACCCCAGCGCTCATAAAAAAAGAAGAAAAGACAGCGGCAGCAATAATTGAACGTTTCATAATATGTTCCTTAATAAAATTTATTTTTGGTTGTTAAGAGTCTGTATCTCTTGGAAACAAATTTCTCACATCAAAAAAGTTGCCGCAATGTAAACATATTGTTTTATTGATTTAAAACAAATTAACTATTGCAATATAAATACAACAAATACTTAAGCATATTAAATATTTATCACATCTATTAATTAATGCAGATTTTTGTAAATGGTATTATTGATATCAATAAAAAAGCTGAAATCATTCACACGGATGATTTCAGCTTTCTAAATTCGATTAAAAAACCAGGGTGGCAAATTAATCGTAGCGATTTAACACGATTCGACGTTTGCTATCGCTACCTGCAACAACCACTTCTGTCGTTACACCTTTGACTGGCGAAGAAACCTGATGACGGGTATCAACATCATACGTTAACGGACCACAATGCTGTTGAGGTTGACCATTAACCATAGCCATACTGCATGTTGGGGGACTGATCCTGCCATTAATCGTTAATGTGGCAGTCTGTGAAGAGAACGCGGGAGAAGCCATTCCATAGGCAAGAAAAATAATTCCTGACAGCCAGTACTTATTCATTGAACGTTATCCCTGTAGTAAAGGTTATGCCTGGATAGAATGAGTGCATAACAAACTATAGCTGTACATCCACTACACAGCCACGAAGGATGATAATGAAGCATTGCCTGTACGATCAATCGACTTTATAGAGTTTCGGACGAAGGTCCGCAGAATATTCGCAGTATTAAATAAGTGTTCATTAATGCGGCAAAAACAAATACACCGCATCAATGTAACATCTCTGCGGTGTATGAAGAATAACCAGAATGGTTAATAGGCGTTAGACCGCGCGGAAGGAAATTTCGCCTGGAATGACTTCACCCTGCCAGTAGAGCTGAGCTGCAACGCGGTCAGCCAGCTGGCGGTAGATAGCGGTAAATTCGCTCTCCGGACGGCTGATAACCGTTGGCGTGCCTTTATCGAGATCCTCACGTAAGGAGATGTGTAACGGCATCTGCCCCAGCAGCTGTGTGTGGTATTTTTCAGCCAGTTTCTCAGCACCACCGGTACCGAAAATCGGTTCATGGTGACCACAGTTACTGCAAATATGCACACTCATGTTCTCGACAATACCGAGCACCGGAACCTCGACTTTCTCGAACATCACAATGCCTTTTTTCGCATCGATCAACGCAATGTCCTGCGGGGTGGTGACCACTACCGCGCCAGTTACTGGAATGTTTTGTGCCAGTGTCAATTGAATGTCACCGGTGCCTGGCGGCATATCAAGCACCAGATAGTCGAGATCCGGCCACAAGGTTTCCTGCAACATCTGCATTAACGCCTTGCTCGCCATCGGACCACGCCACACCATCGCATTGTCGTCAGTGACCAGATAACCAATTGAATTGGTTGCCAGTCCATGAGACATAATCGGTGCCATATGGGTACCGTCCGGCGAAGTTGGACGCTGATTTTCTGCACCCAGCATGGTGGGTATTGATGGGCCGTAGATATCGGCATCCAGAATGCCGACTTTCGCCCCTTCCGCCGCCAGTGCCAGCGCCAGGTTTACCGCCGTGGAGGATTTACCCACGCCGCCTTTACCTGAGCTGACCGCAATGATGTTCTTCACGCCGTTAATTCCCGGCTGATTCTTCACGCGTTTTAAGGTGGCGATATTGTGCGACAGTTTCCAGTCGATAGCTTTCGCCCCGGTGATGCGCAGCAGTTCGGCGCTACATTGCTCTTTTAACTCTTCGAACGCGCTATGCCAGACGAATGGCATAACCAGTTCCACATGCAACGTGTCGTCCATCCAGGCGACATGGTGCAACGCTTTCAGCGTGGTGAGGTTATGCTTCAGGGTTGGGTGCTGAAAATTGGCCAGTGTCCCGGCGACCATTGCGCGCAAGGCTTCTGGTGATTTGGCCTGGGATTGTTCGTTCATCCCGACTCCTTTTTTGTATAGATAAACCATCAGCTGATAGTTTACCTGAAGAATATAGAGAAGTACTTACTTAACATTTTCCCATTTGGTACTATCTAACCCCTTTTCACTATTAAGAAGTAATGCCTACTATGACTCAAGTCGCGAAGAAAATTCTGGTGACGTGCGCACTGCCGTACGCTAACGGCTCAATCCACCTCGGCCATATGCTGGAGCACATCCAGGCTGATGTCTGGGTCCGTTACCAGCGAATGCGCGGCCACGAGGTCAACTTCATCTGCGCCGACGATGCCCACGGCACACCGATCATGCTGAAAGCTCAGCAGCTTGGTATCACTCCGGAGCAGATGATTGGCGAAATGAGTCAGGAGCATCAGACTGATTTCGCAGGCTTTAACATCAGCTACGACAACTATCACTCGACGCACAGCGAAGAGAACCGCCAGTTGTCAGAACTTATTTATTCTCGCCTGAAAGAGAACGGTTTTATTAAAAACCGCACCATCTCTCAGCTTTACGATCCGGAAAAAGGCATGTTCCTGCCGGACCGTTTTGTAAAAGGCACCTGCCTGAAATGTAAATCCCCGGATCAATACGGCGATAACTGCGAAGTTTGTGGCGCGACCTACAGCCCGACTGAGCTGATCGAGCCTAAATCGGTGGTTTCTGGTGCTACGCCGGTAATGCGTGATTCTGAACACTTCTTCTTTGATCTGCCCTCTTTCAGCGAAATGCTGCAGGCATGGACCCGCAGCGGCGCGTTGCAGGAGCAAGTGGCAAACAAAATGCAGGAGTGGTTTGAATCTGGCCTGCAACAGTGGGATATCTCCCGCGACGCCCCGTACTTCGGTTTTGAAATTCCGAATGCACCGGGCAAATATTTCTACGTCTGGCTGGATGCGCCGATTGGCTACATGGGTTCCTTCAAGAATCTGTGCGACAAACGCGGCGACACCACCAGCTTCGATGAATACTGGAAGAAAGATTCCACCGCCGAGCTGTATCACTTCATCGGCAAAGATATTGTTTACTTCCACAGCCTGTTCTGGCCAGCAATGCTGGAAGGCAGCAACTTCCGCAAGCCGACTAACCTGTTTGTTCATGGCTATGTGACGGTGAACGGCGCGAAGATGTCCAAGTCTCGCGGCACCTTTATTAAAGCCAGCACCTGGCTGAATCATTTTGATGCTGACAGCCTGCGTTACTACTACACTGCGAAACTCTCTTCGCGCATTGATGATATCGATCTCAACCTGGAAGATTTCGTTCAGCGTGTGAATGCCGATATCGTGAATAAAGTGGTTAACCTGGCATCCCGTAACGCTGGCTTTATCAACAAGCGTTTTGACGGCGTGCTGGCAAGCGAACTGACTGACCCGCAGTTGTACAAAACCTTCACGGATGCCGCTGAAGTGATTGGTGAAGCGTGGGAAAGCCGCGAATTTGGTAAAGCGATCCGCGAAATCATGGCGCTGGCAGATCTGGCTAACCGTTATGTCGATGAACAGGCTCCGTGGGTGGTGGCGAAACAGGAAGGACGCGATGCCGACCTGCAGGCAATTTGCTCGATGGGCATAAACCTGTTCCGCGTGCTGATGACTTACCTGAAGCCGGTACTGCCGAAACTGACCGAGCGCGCGGAAGCATTCCTTAATACGGAACTGACCTGGGATGGTATCCAGCAACCGCTGTTGGGCCATAAAGTGAATCCGTTCAAAGCGCTGTATAACCGCATCGATATGAAGCAGGTTGAAGCACTGGTGGAAGCGTCTAAAGAAGAAGTGAAAGCAGCTGCCGCGCCAGTTACTGGCCCACTGGCAGATGATCCGATTCAGGAAACCATCACCTTTGACGACTTCGCTAAAGTTGACCTGCGCGTGGCGCTGATTGAAAACGCAGAGTTTGTTGAAGGTTCTGACAAACTGCTGCGCCTGACGCTGGATCTCGGCGGTGAAAAACGCAATGTCTTCTCCGGTATTCGTTCTGCTTACCCGGATCCGCAGGCACTGATTGGTCGTCACACCATTATGGTGGCTAACCTGGCACCACGTAAAATGCGCTTCGGTATCTCTGAAGGCATGGTGATGGCTGCCGGTCCTGGCGGGAAAGATATTTTCCTGCTAAGCCCGGATGCCGGTGCTAAACCGGGTCATCAGGTGAAATAATCCCCCTTCAAGGCGCTGCATCGACAGCGCCTTTTCTTTATAAATTCCTAAAGTTGTTTTCTTGCGATTTTGTCTCTCTCTAACCCGCATAAATACTGGTAGCATCAGCATTCAACTGGATAAAATTACAGGGATGCAGAATGAAACACTTTATCTATCAGGACGAAAAATCACATAAATTCTGGGCGGTGGAGCAGCAGGGAAACGAGTTGCATATCTGTTGGGGAAAAGTTGGCACCAAAGGGCAAAACCAGGTAAAAAGTTTTGCGGATGCTGCGGCAGCGGCAAAAGCGGAGCTTAAGCTGATCGCAGAGAAAACGAAAAAAGGCTATGTGGAAAATGCTTTAGCAAACGTGCATATCCCCCCCATCACCAAAGCCACTCCTGAAGTTGAAACCTCCCCTGAGAGTAAAAACAAACGCCCATGGGTGGCTGATGATGCAGTCATTCCGGTAACTGGCGATATTAATCGATTTGCTTTTCCTCATCGCTCTCGCCCCAGAGAGATCAATTATCTGTACAAAGATGGCCAAATATGGAAGCGCATCGCGAATAACACCAGGGCATATGACCCCGACAATAATTACCGCTCTTATCCTGAAAACTGGCAGCTGGCGTTTGCCGAGTTACAAAGGCGAATTCTGAATAATCAACAAACAGGAAGTATACAATCTGATGCGGCATTGCTCTGGAATTTATGGAACTCTTACTCTACAGATGAACTGGTCGATGACTTAGTCATTCGCTGTGGTCTGGAAACTACCGTTGAAATCGCCCTTCTCGCTCTTCAACTCAAATATAAACCAGTAAAAGCCGACGTCACCACCATTATTCCCCCTGATCTCAAAGCAGAATCACTACCGAACTGGCATCAACGTCTATGTCATCATCTTTCACTCGCTTCAGAAGATGAGTGGCAACGCTGTGTAGATAAAGTTCTCGCTGCTATTCCCTCGCTATCCCCAGCACGGCAACCTTTTGCGGCGTTACTGCTCCCTGAACGCCCGGATATTGCCAATGCTATGGCGCTACGTTATGCAGATCAAAACGTTCCGGCGATGACCTGGTTAAGACTGGTGGTAACCGATGACGCCGCTCTGACTACAGCAGAAAAATACGACTTCCCACCGTTGTATCATGATTTTCGCGCTTATCTGGCAATGTTGCTGGCAAATAATGGGGTGCGCGGTGTAAGCCGGATACTTCTTGAGTTTACGGAAGAGCATTCTGACAATCCCACTTATCTCTTCGAGCGCATCAGCGAGACTGAAGATCTTGTCAAATGGCTATGGAAAACGAATCACCCGGATGCGATTCAAATTCTGATCCTCGGTGTAATTGGCAAGAAAAAGCACCTGGAATACTTAAGCAAAGCCTGTCAAAAACATCCCGCTGCGGCTCTTGCCGCTTATGCAACTTTACTGGCAATACATGAAGATGCACAGTGGCGTAAAGCGCTTGTCAAACTGATTACCGCCACGCCAGATTTAGTCACTGACGTCATTCCCTGGGTTAATGCTAAAGCGGCAGGCATCTTATCTGAATGTCGTACTCAGTTAGTCGCTGAAGAATGTGAATACGCCACTGCGGATATGTTGCCGGAGCTGTTTGTCGCTCCACCGTGGGTAATAAATAAGAAAACGAATGTAATACCCGTATTTGATTTACCGGTGCTTCCCATCCCTGCAGTCACTGACATCACGCCAGGAATTACAGAGTTAATCAGTCATACTGACATATCCAGATTCAGTGAAATCGCGCAATATCAGTCATCACAGCAAACCTTATTTACCGACCTGCCACTAATTGAAAAAGAAAGCTGGGAGACATCTTTCATTCCTTTTACACCAGAACAACAAATCCTTTGGCAATTAGGTTTTAATGAATGGCTGCATTGCGAAGATGACTTACATGAAAAAAAATATATACCGCAAAGCGCTGTTGATGCCTTGTTGCGCTTTGATTTTCCAGCACTAAAAGCTGAGTTTGCGAAATATCACAACAATGCCAACAAAAGCTGGAATCTATCTGCGCTTTGTTACTTACCGGGACAACAGGCGATTTCATTTCTCAACCAAATAATCATTGAGGAGCGATATTCAGGTGAGAAAGAGATTCTGGCAGTTTTTGGTAGTACGGCCATTCCTGCGTTTATGACCTGCTTGCAACGAGATCATCAACGACTGTGGATATTCACCCTCTTTATTGGGGCCAGTGAACTAGCCTTACCAATGGCGCAGCGGTTACAGAAAAAAATGGCTTACAAGGATGCCATTAATTGGCTGGCAAATAACCCGCGCCATGCCGCCGCCGGGCTACTGCCTTTGGCGCTGGGCAAACCGTGCCAAAATCGGGAATATGCCCGCCAGGCATTCCGCCTGCTAGTGAAATTAAACCAGCGAGAAACGATTGAAGAAATCGGCCGGAGATACAACCAACCTGATGTTTTAGCTGCGCTGGCAACATTGTTCGATAGCGATCCGCTGGAAGAATATCCCGCTAAAATCGCCCCACTGCCCGGCTTTTATCAGTTCACCTTATGGCGCAGACCACGGCTTAAAAGTAACAACCTGCCTCTGCCAGATGACGCTATGCGCCACCTGGGCACAATGTTGAGCTTTCCACGCGACATTACCTCCTACGCTGGGCTGGCGACCATCAAAGAGACCTTCACCCACGAATCACTGGCTGACTTTGGCTGGGATCTCTACACGGCATGGACAGAAGCTGGCGCACCCGCAAAAGAAAACTGGGCATTTACTTCGCTTGGGATTTTAGGCAATGACGACACCGCACGTAAATTAACCCCGCTTATCCGTGCCTGGCCGGGTGAATCCCAGCATAAACGCGCGGTTTACGGGCTGGATGTATTAGCTGATATTGGCAGCGATGTTGCGCTAATGCTGCTTAATGGCATCGCGCGAAAAATTAAATTCAAAGCATTACAGGAACATGCCCGCGAGAAAATCAACATAGTTGCTGAAAACCGTGGGCTGACTATGGCTGAACTGGAAGACCGCCTGGCTCCAGATTTAGGGCTTGATAACAGTGGCTCGCTGATACTGGATTTCGGCCCACGTCAATTCACCGTTGGTTTTGACGAAACCTTAAAACCTGTAGTGCACGATGCAAACGGCAAAGTCCTGAAAGATTTACCCAAACCAAATCAGAGCGATGATCAAACACTGGCAACTGACTCCGTTAACCTCTTCAAACAATTGAAGAAAGATGTGCACGCCATTGCCAGCCAGCAGATTGATCGTCTGGAGCAGGATATGTGCCAGCGCAGACGCTGGACGGCAGAGCAGTTCCGCCTGTTTCTGGTGGAGCATCCGCTGGTACGTCACTTAACCCGACGGGTGTTATGGGGGGTATATACTGAGGAAAACACGCTGATCGCCTGCTTCCGGGTCGCAGAAGACAGCACTTACAGCGATGCGCAGGATGAGTTATTCACGCTGCCAGCAGGAAACATCGGTATACCGCATGTGCTGGAAATATCTCCTGAATCCGCCACTGCATTTGGGCAAATTTATGCTGATTACGAAAAGCTTCCTCCCTTTCGCCAACTCGATCGTGGTTATTACCACCTTACTGATAATGAACGTGATACCCATGAATTGATACGCTGGCAAGGACGTCTTTGCCAGGCCGGGCGCATTGTCGGGCTGGAACGTCGAGGCTGGCAACGTCTGGAAGAAAGCGGCAGCGTCTATGCGATGCGCAAATCTACCCCTTATGGCGCTCTCGAACTTGAAACAGAACATTTTTCATTAATTTATGGCGAAACGGGGTATAGCGACCTGCTACCTGTTGAAAGCGTAAAAATCACTTCACCAGGGGAACGCTACAGTACACAGCCCTCGCTCACGTTCTCCGCGCTTGATGCCATCACCGCCAGCGAACTCATTAACGACATCGAATCACTTTTTGATTAAAAGGACTTTGCAATGAAAACCTATATTTATCAGGACGAAAAATCACATAAATTCTGGGCGGTGGAGCAGCAGGGAAACGAACTGAATATCAGTTGGGGCAAAGTCGGCACCAACGGGCAAAGTCAGGTAAAAAGCTTTGCAGATGCTGCGGCGGCGGAAAAAGCGGAACTCAAGCTGATTGCGGAGAAAACGAAAAAGGGGTATGTGGAACATGCGGAGAATGCTACATCGAAACATACTCGAACGGTAACGAAATCTCTCGAATTATCTGACTTTTCTACCATCATTCAGGAACAGCCCTCAGTTACACCAGAATTCTACGTGGCTGACAAAAATACAGACGTTATTTTACCGTGGCTGGCAAAAGATATTGCTGTCGTTTTTCCGCTTGAAGTCGTACCCACCACCTTAAGCCATCGCCGCTTTCCCGGAGATCCTGTTACACCTGTAGATAAATTAACCCAGTTACGTCGCTTAGCCTGTGGCGTGTCGCAACGGGATAACAAAACAGCTACATTTGACTTCAGCGCCTGTACTTTAGAGTGGCAAAACTTCATCGCTCAGGCGATCGATCTGATTAACAGCCCGAAAACGACAAAATTACCATCACCGGTAATGGCTGTACTCGCGGCACTTGAACTGCACTGCACGAGATATAAAGAGCGTGCGGATGTTATGGATCAGATTATTCAGGAAGGCGGTCTGGAATATGCTACTGATGTAATAATACATCTTCAACAAATATCTATTGAATGGGATTATGTCAACAATAATATTGTTTTCCTGTCGTCTGGCATTTCACCTGATTATTTGCAGCAATATTCCAGCTTTGAATTACGCCTACGTAAACATTTATCACTGGCGGAAGAGTCTCTCTGGCAAAAATGTGCACAAAAACTTATTGCCGCAGTTCCACATATTCCAGAATGGCGGCAACCATTAATTGCTTTGTTATTGCCCGAAAAACCAGAAATTGCACATGAAATTGCCCAGCGTCTACTGGGGCAAAAGAAATTACCCTCGCTGGAGTGGCTAAAAATAGTGGCGACTGATGAGCACATTCTTGCCTCATTAGAAAAATATCACGAGCCATATGCCATTTTTGATGATTACTATTGTGGTGCGATATGGTCAGCCACCGTATTACAGGAGCAAGGTGTTGCGGCCCTGCCCCGATTTGCTCCCTATGTCGCAAGTGACTACTGCGCCGATGTGTTGCGTCATATCAATCATCCGTTCGCATTAACACTGCTTATACGTGTAGCAGGGCATACTAAACGCTGTCACGATCGAATGACGAAAGCCTGCGCTGCGTTCCCACACGCAGCACTGGCAGCACTGGCGGAACTTCTAGTGCAAAAAGAAGAGAATAGTTGGCGCATTATGCTAATGACGATGCTTATCTCGCAACCGACACTAGCAGAACAGGTCATTCCCTGGCTTTCGACACCCGCAGTTGCAGTGCTGAAATCATGCCAGCAACAACTGACACAGCCCTCAAACCATGCCAGCGCCGATCTACTGCCGGCCATAGTAGTCTCCCCACCATGGCTTTCGAAAAAGAAAAAATCGCCGATTCCAGTGCTTGATTTAGCACCATTAGGTATTGAGCCAATCAGTTATCTGACAGAAGAAATCAGTAATCAACTTTTGGCGAAATATATCTGGTATTCAAAACACATCACGGTTAGTCATGAAGAAAGTACTGCCAATCTGTTGGCAAGGATGGGTTTTCAACGACGGATCGCTGGTACATATATTAAAGCTCCCGAAGCGGTAGTTGAGGCATGGCTAAATGAAGATTATTCAACTTTAATAAGTGAATTTAAGGTGTTTCATTCACCTACCGGGCATTATTGGCATTTGGGGATTTTGACAACATTGCCGCTGGAGAAAGCAGTAAGAGCATGGAATGCCCTTACTCTATCTCCGCATACCGATACCGAATACGCCATGTTACATTTTGGACTCAAAGGATTACCTGGGTTAGTAAACTCACTTGCACGCTATCCACAGGAAGCCTTGCCCATAACGAATTACTTCGCAGCGAGTGAGCTGGCACCTGCCGTCGCCCGCGCCTTCAACAAACTCAAAACCCTACGACAAGACGCCCGCACCTGGCTGCTGAAATACCCGGAACACGCCATTACCGGCCTGCTGTCTGCGGCGCTCGGCAAAGCCGGTGAAGCACAGGATAACGCCCGCGCTGCATTGCGTATGCTTACCGAAAACGGTCATCAACCATTACTGCAAGAAATCGCCCGGCGTTATAACCAGCCGGAAGTAACAGATGCGGTGAACGCTATGCTTGCGCTCGATCCCTTAGATAATCACCCGACAAAAATCCCCACTCTTCCGGCCTTTTATCAGCCATCGATCTGGACCCGCCCGGTATTAAAAGCAAATGCCCAATCACTGCCCGATAGCGCACTCCAGCACCTCGGTGAAATGCTCCGCTTCCATCAGGAGGAGGCGCTGTATCCGGGATTATTGCAGGTGAAAGATGCCTGTACCGCCGACTCACTGGCTGAATTTGCCTGGGATCTGTTTACCGCCTGGCAGACCGCTGGCGCGCCGTCGAAAGAGAGTTGGGCGTTCACTGCGTTAGGCGTTCTCGGTAACGATGACACCGCCCGCAAACTGACGCCATTAATACGCGCCTGGCCTGGTGAATCCCAGCATAAACGCGCCACCGTCGGGCTGGATATCCTCGCCGCTATCAGTAGTGATATCGCCCTGATGCAGCTTAACGGCATTGCCCAGAAACTGAAATTCAAAGCATTACAGGAGCGGGCGAAAGAGAAAATTGCCGACATTGCCGAAAGTCGCGAACTGACGGTAGCGGAGCTTGAAGATCGGTTAGCACCGGCTCTCGGTCTGGATGATAACGGTTCGCTGCTGCTGGATTTTGGCCCACGGCAGTTCACCGTCAGCTTTGATGAAACCTTAAAACCGTTTGTGCGCGATGTTTCCGGCAGCCGCCTGAAAGACTTACCTAAACCCAATAAAAGCGATGATGAATCACAGGCAAACGATGCTGTTAACCGCTACAAATTGCTGAAAAAAGATGCGCGTACCGTCGCCGCCCAGCAGGTAGCAAGGCTGGAATCCGCCATGTGCCTGCGCCGCCGCTGGTCGCCGGAAAACTTTCAGCTCTTCCTGGTTGAGCATCCGCTGGTTCGTCACTTAACCCGCCGTCTGATTTGGGGCGTTTATAGCGCCGAAAACCAGCTACAGGCGTGCTTTAGGGTGGCGGAAGATAACAGCTACAGCACCGCTGACGATGATCTTTTCACCTTGCAGGAAGGCGATATCTCTGTTGGCATTCCTCACGTTCTGGAAATATCACCGACGGATGCTGTCGCCTTTGGTCAGCTTTTTGCCGACTACGAACTGCTACCACCGTTCCGTCAGCTTGAACGTAACAGTTACGCCCTGACAGAAGCCGAGCGCAACGCCAGCGAACTGACCCGCTGGGCAGGCAGAAAATGCCCGAGCGGCCGGGTCATGGGGCTGGCAAATAAAGGCTGGATAAAGGGCGAACCACAGGATGGAGGCTGGATCGGATGGATGATCAAACCTCTCGGTCGCTGGTCGTTAATCATGGAAATCGACGAAGGTTTTGCGGTGGGTATGTCACCAGCCGATCTTAGCGCTGAGCAGGTCTTAAGCAAGCTGTGGCTATGGGAAGGCAAAGCGGAAAGCTATGGCTGGGGGAGTAATTCAACTCAGGAAGCGCAGTTCTCCGTGCTCGACGACATCACCGCCAGCGAACTCATTAACGATATTGAAGCCCTGTTTGAATAAGGAAAGAGCATGGACAAGGAATTACCGTGGCTGGCGGATAACGCCCAAGTGGAACTGAAATATAAAAAAGGCAAAACGCCGCTCAGCCATCGCAGTTGGCCGGGCGAACCGGTGCCTGTTATCACTGAAAGCCTCATCCAGACACTGGGTGATGAATTGCTACAAAAAGCTGAGAAGAAAAAAAACATTGTCTGGCGTTATGAAAATTTTTCACTGGAGTGGCAGTCGGCCATTACGCAGGCCATCAACTTGATTGGCGAACACAAACCCTCAGTTCCGGCCCGGACAATGGCGGCGCTAGCCTGTATCGCGCAAAATGATAGCCAACAGTTGCTCGACGAAATCGTCCAACAAGAGGGACTGGAATATGCGACTGAGGTGGTGATTGCACGCCAGTTTATTACACGATGTTATGAAAGTGATCCTCTGCTAGTGACATTGCAGTATCAGAACGAGGATTATGGCTATGGTTATCGATCAGAAACCTATAACGAATTCGATCTCCGACTGCGTAAGCATCTCTCTCTGGCAGAGGAAAGCAGCTGGCAGCGTTGCGCCGACAAACTCATTGCCGCACTGCCAGGAATAACCAAAGTTCGCCGCCCTTTTATTGCTCTGATCCTCCCGGAAAAACCAGAAATCGCCAATGAGTTGGTAAGCCTTGAATGCCCGTGGACTCATTTTCATTCTAAGGAGTGGTTAAAAGTTGTTGCTATTGACCCCAGAGCGGTGAGAAAACTCGAACGCTACTGGAGCCAGGATATATTTAGCGATCGGGAAGCCAGCTACATGTCGCATGAAAACCACTTCGGCTACGCGGCCTGCGCTGCCCTTTTGCGCGAACAAGGACTGGCAGCCGTTCCACGCCTGGCAATGTATGCCCATAAAGAAGATTGCGGCAGTCTGCTGGTACAAATTAACCATCCGCAGGTCATCCGCACCCTGCTGTTAGTTGCTGATAAAAACAAACCCAGCCTGCAACGTGTAGCTAAATACAGTAAAAATTTCCCCCATGCGACGCTTGCCGCACTGGCAGAACTGCTGGCGCTAAAAGAACCACCTACGCGCCCTGGTTATCCAATCATCGAAGACAAAAAGCTGCCTGCACAGCAAAAAGCACGTGATGAATACTGGCGTACGCTGTTACAAACGCTGATGGCATCGCAGCCACAACTGGCAGAAGAGGTGATGCCGTGGTTAAGTACTCAAGCCCGGTCAGTGCTGAATAGTTATTTATCGGCACCGCCTAAAACGGTTATTGATAGCACCGATAACAGCCAAATGCCTGAAATCCTCGTTTCACCACCGTGGCGTAGTAAGAAAAAAATGACAGTTCCACGTCTTGATTTGGCACCGTTCGAATTAACGCCGCAAGTTTACTGGCAACCAGGCGAACGAGAGAGGCTTGCCGCCACTGAGTCTGCCCGTTATTTCAGCACGGAATCTCTTGCGGAACGCATGGAACATAAAAGTGGACGAGTTGTACTACAGGAGCTGGGTTTTGGAGATGATGTATGGCTGTTTCTGAATTATATACTCCCCGGAAAACTGGATGCTGCACGCAATTCACTCATTGTTCAGTGGCATTACTACCAGGGGCGGGTTGAAGAGATCCTGAATGGCTGGAACTCCCCGGAAGCACAATTAGCAGAACAGGCGCTTCGCAGCGGTCACGTAGAAGTGTTAATTAACATATGGGAAAATGACAGCTACTCACGCTATCGTCGGGAAAAGAGTATCTGGAACCTGTATTTATTGGCACAGTTGCCGCGTGAGATAGCTTTGACTTTCTGGCTACGTATCAATGAGAAAAAGCATCTGTTCGCGGGTGAGGACTATTTTCTCAGTATCTTCGGATTGGATGCTCTACCAGGTCTGCTGTTGGCTTTTTCATATCGTCCAAAAGAAACATTTCCGTTAATTTTAAATTTTGGCGCAACAGAACTGGCCCTGCCCGTTGCCCGCGTCTGGCGACGTTTCGCGGCGCAGCGTGATCTGGCTCGCCAGTGGATTTTACAATGGCCGGAACATACGGCTACTGCACTTATCCCTCTTGTCTTCACCAAATCCAGCGATAATAGCGAAGCTGCATTACTTGCCCTACGTTTACTTTACGAACAGGGACATGGTGAATTGCTGCAAACCGCGGCAAACCGCTGGCAGCGTACAGATGTATGGCCTGCCCTGGAGCATTTACTTAAACAGAGTCCAATAGAGATTTACCCGACACGCATTCCAAAAGCCCCTGATTTCTGGCAGCCGGCAATGTGGTCCAGGCCGCGCCTTATCACGAATAATCAGCCTGTTACCGATGACGCACTGGAAATTATCGGCGAAATGCTGCGCTTTACCCAGGGCGGACGTTTTTATAGCGGACTGGAACAACTGAAAACTTTCTGCCAGCCGCAAACGCTGGCAGCTTTTGCCTGGGATCTTTTCACCGCGTGGCAACAAGCTGGTGCTCCCGCAAAAGACAACTGGGCATTTCTGGCGTTAAGTCTCTTTGGCGACGAAAGCACGGCACGGGATCTGACGACACAGATCCTTGCCTGGCCACAGGAAGGCAAATCTGCCCGTGCCGTCAGCGGCCTGAACATACTTACTCAGATGAATAATGATATGGCACTGATACAGCTGCATCATATATCGCAACGGGCGAAATCCCGCCCCTTACGTGATAACGCGGCGGAATTTCTTCAGGTGGTCGCAGAAAATCGAGGGCTAAGCCAGGAACAGTTAGCGGACAGATTAGTCCCAACACTGGGTCTTGATGATCCGCAGGCGTTGATTTTTGATTTTGGTCCACGGCAATTTACCGTTCGCTTCGATGAAAACCTTAACCCGGTTATCTTTGATCAGCAAAACGTTCGCCAGAAAAGCGTTCCCCGGTTGCGCGCCGATGACGATCAACTGAAAGCACCCGAGGCACTGGCCCGACTAAAAGGGCTAAAAAAAGATGCCACTCAGGTGAGCAAAAACCTGCTCCCGCGTCTTGAAACTGCCCTGCGCACCACCCGACGCTGGTCGCTGGCAGATTTTCATTCTCTGTTTGTTAATCATCCCTTTACCCGTCTGGTTACTCAGCGATTAATATGGGGTGTTTATCCGGCAAATGAACCGCGTCGTTTACTCAACGCCTTTCGTGTGGCCGCTGAGGGGGAGTTCTGCAATGAGCAAGATGAGCCAATTGACCTGCCTGCCGATGCTCTGATTGGCATTGCCCACCCGTTAGAAATGGCAGCAGAAATGCGCAGTGAGTTTGCACAGCTTTTTGCCGATTACGAAATTATGCCGCCTTTTCGCCAATTGGCACGGCGCACAGTACTGCTCACGCCTGACGAGTCAGCCAGTAATAGTTTGAATCGCTGGGAAGGTAAATCTGCTACCGTTGGGCAACTTATGGGAATGCGATACAAAGGCTGGGAGTCAGGCTATGAGAATGCATTTGTCTATGACCTGGGCGAGTACCGGCTGGTCCTTAAGTTTTCATCCGGTTTTAACCACTACAATGTTGATAGCAAAGCGCTAATGAGCTTCCGTTCTCTTCATGTATACCGTGACAATAAATCTGTCACTTTTGCCGAACTTGATGTGTTTGATTTGAGTGAAGCGTTAAGCGCACCCGACGTCATTTTCCATTAAAACACAGCGGGCAGTGATGCGACTGCCCGTTATTAACACGACCTGCCACCGGGAAAAGCGATGATCGTGCAAAAAGAGCTGGTTGCTATTTACGATTATGAGGTCCCTGTACCTGAAGATCCGTTTTCCTTCAGACTTGAGATCCATAAATGCTCTGAATTATTTACAGGTTCCGTCTACCGACTGGAGCGATTCCGGCTACATCCAACATTTCATCAACGTGATCGAGAGGATGTCGACCCGCTAATAAATGATGCGTTGATTTATATAAGAGATGAGTTTATTGATGAGCGAAAATTACGGGGCGAATCACCAGAAACGGTAATAGCCATTTTTAATCGCGAACTACAGAATATATTCAACCAAGAAATAGAAAAATAGCTTTATTAAAGGGGGAAACGGTATTCCCCCTTAGATGCGTTTCAATTTGCCCATTACTTCAACAAATCAATCAACCGTAACAGAGCCACTAATAGCTCCAGTACGGCAATGAGCACGGTTAACTTTTGTGTCAGCGTGTCCATCCGCTCTCCTTATTAAGGAGCGCAACACCAGCACCTTACCCTTACACTGCCTGTCGATACTGGTTTACGTATGTTGGACCACGATGTTGCACTCCGGATCAGGGCACCACCTGCAGCACCACCCGTCCGGTAGCCAGGACTTAAAATTGGTCCGATCCGGCGCAACGTCCCAACCGTCTGGATTATAAATCTCATTATCTTAATTGCAACGGGGTCCACCGATGGTTATAATTCGTTCGTTGGAACACGATGTTGCACAGGCTGCGGTGTTGGGCCTGAAAATAGTAAATAAAAGAACCTGCCTCACCAGCAGGTTTTTTTATTTACTGTGATCTGCTTTCCAGATATTTTTCGCTCAAACAACTAATGCGCCAAACATTTATTGCGCGTAAAATATCGTTTATTTCATTAATACATTTCAGGGATGAATATATGTCACCGCAGAATAATCATCTGCAGCGTCCGCCTGCTGCTGTGTTATACGCCGATGAACTGGCAAAATTAAAACAAAATGATAACGCACCTTGCCCGCCCGGTTGGCAGTTAAGTTTGCCTGCGGCCCGTGCTTTTATCCTTGGCGATAGCGCGCAAAATATTAGCCGTAAAGTGGTGATTAGTCCCTCCGCTGTCGAACGTATGTTAGTCACTCTTGCCACCGGGCGCGGTTTGATGTTGGTGGGGGAACCGGGCACCGCAAAATCTCTCCTGTCTGAATTACTGGCAACCGCTATTAGCGGCGATGCCGGGTTAACCATCCAGGGCGGCGCATCTACTACTGAAGATCAAATGGAACTACGCCCTGCTTATCAACCATGGTCCGTCTACGGAAGCACTGGTCCCTGCCCCGCTTTACCAGGGAATGCGCGACGGCAAAATCGTCCGTTTTGAAGAGATAACGCGTACACCGCTGGAAGTACAAGACTGTCTGTTAGGTATGCTTTCTGACAGGGTGATGACGGTGCCGGAACTCACCGGTGAAGCCAGTCAGCTCTATGCGCGGGAAGGCTTTAATATTATTGCCACTGCCAATACCCGCGATCGCGGCGTCAATGAGATGAGTGCCGCGCTAAAGCGTCGCTTCGATTTTGAAACCGTCTTTCCGATTATGGATTTCGCCCAGGAGCTGGAACTGGTCGCCAGTGCTTCGGCGCGTTTGCTGGCCCATAGCGGTATTCCGCATAAAGTGCCTGACGCGGTACTGGAGTTACTGGTCCGCACCTTCCGCGATCTGCGTGCCAACGGCGAAAAGAAAACGTCAATGGATACTCTGACGGCAATTATATCCACCGCTGAAGCCGTGAACGTGGCCCACGCAGTGGGCGTCCGCGCCTGGTTTTTAGCGAATCGCGCAGGTGAGCCAGCCGATCTGGTGGACTGTATTGCCGGAACCATCGTTAAAGATAACGAAGAAGATCGCGCGCGTCTGCGCCGTTACTTCGAACAGCGTGTCGCCACACATAAAGAAGCTCACTGGCAGGCTTATTATCAAGCCCGCCACCGCCTGCCGTGAGGAAAGATGCATGAGCGAGCCGTTAATTGTCGGCATCCGGCATCATAGTCCGGCCTGCGCCCGGCTGGTGAAATCGTTAATCGAAAGCCAGCGGCCACGATACGTGTTGATTGAAGGCCCGGCTGATTTTAATGACCGGGTAGACGAACTGTTTTTAGCCCACCAGCTTCCGGTAGCTATTTACAGTTATTGCCAGTATCAGGACGGTGCAGCCCCCGGGCGTGGTGCCTGGACGCCATTTGCTGAATTTTCGCCGGAGTGGCAGGCGCTACAAGCCGCACGTCGTATTCAGGCACAAACTTACTTCATCGATTTGCCTTGCTGGGCGCAGAGTGAAGAAGAAGACGAATCACCCGATACGCAAGATGACAGCCAGACCTTACTGCTGCGAGCCACCCGCATGGATAACAGCGACACCCTGTGGGATCACTTGTTCGAAGATGAAAGCCAGCAAACTGCATTACCCTCTGCGCTGGCGCACTATTTTGCACAACTGCGGGGCGATTCCCCCGGAGATGCCCTCAATCGTCAGCGCGAAGCCTTTATGGCCCGCTGGATTGGATGGGCGATGCAGCAAAACAATGGCGACGTGTTAGTCGTCTGCGGCGGCTGGCATGCTCCGGCACTGGCAAAGATGTGGCGCGAATACACGCAGGAAATTAACACGCCGGAATTGCCCTAGCTGGCAGATGCCGTTACAGGTTGTTATCTCACCCCCTACAGTGAAAAGCGCCTTGATGTGCTGGCAGGATACCTTTCTGGTATGCCTGCCCCGGTCTGGCAAAACTGGTGCTGGCAGTGGGGCCTACAGCAGGCCGGTGAACAACTGCTAAAAACTATCCTTACCCGTTTGCGCCAGCACAAATTGCCCGCTTCTACCGCTGATATGGCTGCCGCTCATCTGCATGCGATGGCGCTGGCACAGTTGCGCGGTCATACACTACCGTTACGCACTGACTGGCTGGATGCCATAGCAGGCTCGCTGATTAAAGAAGCCTTGAACGCGCCGTTGCCGTGGAGCTATCGCGGCGTTATTCATCCCGATACCGATCCGATTCTGCTAACGTTGATAGACACATTAGCGGGTGACGGATTCGGTAAACTTGCCCCTTCTACGCCACAACCGCCTCTGCCAAAAGATGTCACCTGCGAACTGGAACGTACCGGAATCTCTCTTCCGGCGGAGCTTACCTTAAATCGCTTTACCCCCGATGGACTGGCGCAAAGTCAGGTGTTACATCGGTTGGCAATACTGGAGATCCCAGGGGTTGTGCGCCAGCAGGGAAGTACACTGTCACTTGCAGGCAACGGTGAAGAATGCTGGAAATTAACCCGCCCGCTTAGCCAGCATGCGGCATTGATTGAGGCCGCCTGCTTTGGTGCCACACTCCAGGAAGCCGCACGCCATAAATTAGAAGCCGATATGCTGGACGCGGGTGGAATCAGCATCATCACCACATGTCTTAGCCAGGCGGCGTTAGCGGGTCTGGCGTCTTTCAGTCAACAATTACTGGAGCAACTTACATTATTAATCGCCCAGGAAAATCAATTTGCCGAAATGGGCCAGGCGCTGGAAGTGCTATATGCCTTATGGCGGTTAGATGAAATCAGCGGTATGCAAGGCGCGCAGATATTGCAGACGACGTTATGCGCGGCTATCGATCGCACACTCTGGCTGTGTGAATCCAACGGCAAACCGGAGGAAAAGGAGTTTCACGCTCACCTGCATAGCTGGCAGGCGCTTTGCCATATCCTGCGCGATCTACATAGCGGCGTTAATTTACCCGGCGTTTCGCTTTCTGCGGCGGTAGCCTTACTGGAGCGCCGCAGTCAGGCGATTCATGCCCCGGCGCTGGATCGCGGCGCGGCTCTTGGCGCACTAATGCGTCTGGAACATCCCAACGCCAGTGCCGAAGCGGCGCTGACAATGCTGGCGCAATTATCCCCGGCACAATCCGGCGAAGCGCTGCACGGTTTGCTGGCGCTGGCCCGCCATCAACTGGCCTGTCAGCCGGCATTTATCGCCGGTTTCAGTAGTCATTTAAATCAACTGAGTAACGACGATTTTATTAACGCCCTGCCCGATTTACGCGCGGCGATGGCCTGGCTACCACCACGAGAACGCGGGACGCTGGCGCATCAGGTGTTTGAGCATTATCAACTGGCGCAACTTCCCGTTTCGGCACTGCAAATGCCGTTGCATTGTCCACCGCAAGCCATTGCACATCATCAACAACTCGAACAGCAGGCACTGGCATCGCTGCAACACTGGGGAGTTTTCCATGTCTGAACTGAACGATCTTCTGACCACCCGTGAGCTACAACGCTGGCGATTAATTCTTGGCGAAGCGGCAGAAACGACCCTTTGTGGGCTGGATGACAATGCCCGGCAGATAGACCACGCGCTGGAGTGGCTGTATGGGCGCGATCCTGAACGGCTCCAGCGTGGTGAACGCTCCGGTGGATTAGGTTGCTCAAATCTCACCACCCCTGAGTGGATCAACAGTATTCACACGCTGTTTCCGCAACAGGTGATCGAGCGGCTGGAAAGCGATGCCGTGCTGCGCTATGGCATTGAAGATGTGGTGACGAATCTCGACGTACTGGAACGTATGCAGCCTTCTGAAAGCCTGCTACGCGCCGTTTTGCACACCAAACATCTGATGAATCCCGAAGTGCTGGCTGCCGCTCGCCGGATAGTGCGCCAGGTTGTTGAAGAGATTATGGCGCGACTGGCAAAGGAAGTTCGCCAGGCTTTTTCTGGTGTCCGCGATCGCCGCCGTCGCTCATTTATTCCACTGGCGCGTAATTTCGATTTCAAAAGTACGCTGCGTGCCAACCTGCAACACTGGCATCCGCAACACGGCAAGTTGTATATCGAATCCCCCCGCTTTAACAGCCGCATTAAGCGCCATAGCGATCAATGGCAACTGGTCTTACTGGTTGATCAAAGCGGATCGATGGTTGACTCGGTGATCCACTCAGCGGTGATGGCGGCCTGTTTATGGCAGTTACCCGGTATTCGTACCCATCTGGTGGCGTTTGACACCAGCGTGGTTGATCTCACGGCAGACGTTGCCGATCCGGTAGAGTTATTAATGAAAGTGCAATTAGGCGGCGGAACCAATATCGCCAGTGCCATGGAATATGGTCGGCAACTTATTGAACAACCAGCGAAAAGCGTCATTATCCTCGTGAGCGATTTTTACGAAGGGGGTTCATCATCATTACTGACGCATCAGGTGAAAAAGTGTGTCCAGAGCGGCATCAAAGTGCTGGGACTGGCGGCGCTCGATAGCACCGCAACACCTTGCTATGACCACGATACGGCCCAGGCGCTGGTTAATGTCGGCGCACAAATAGCCGCCATGACACCGGGCGAGCTGGCATCATGGCTTGCGGAGAATCTTCAGTCATGAATTCACTACGTCCGGAATTATTAGAACTGACACCGCAGGCCCTGACAGCGTTAAGCAATGCCGGTTTTGTTAAGCGCAGTCTTAAGGAACTGGAAAATGGCAACGTCCCGGAGATCAGCCATGAGAACGGCGCTTTAATCGCCACCTTCAGTGACGGTGTCCGTACCCAGCTGGCGAACGGTCAGGCACTGAAAGAGGCTCAGTGCAGCTGCGGGGCCAGCGGCATGTGCCGCCATCGCGTGATGCTGGTTTTAAGTTATCAGCGACTTTGCGCCACCACCCAGACTACGGAAAAAGAAGAAGAGTGGGATCCGGCAATCTGGCTGGAAGAACTGGCTACCCTGCCCGATGCCACCCGCAAACGCGCACAGGCACTGGTCGCTAAAGGCATCACCATTGAGTTGTTCTGTACGCCGAGCGAAATTCCCTCTGCCCGCTTACCGATGAGCGATGTACGTTTTTATTCCCGCAGCAGCATTCGTTTCGCTCGCTGTGATTGTATTGAAGGAACACTTTGCGAACATGTCGTACTGGCAGTACAGGCCTTTGTCCAGGCCAAAGCGCAGCAAGCGGAATTTACTCATTTAATCTGGCAGATGCGCAGCGAACACGTCACATCATCTGACGATCCGTTTGCCAACGATGAGGGGGACGCGTGTCGTCAATATGTTCAGCAATTAAGCCAGGCGTTATGGCTTGGCGGCATCAGCCAGCCGCTTATTCATTACGAGGCTGCTTTCAGCCGCGCGCAGCAAGCGGCGGAACGCTGCAACTGGCGCTGGGTGAGTGAATCGCTACGGCAACTGCGCGCCAGCGTTGATGCCTTCCACGCCCGCGCCAGCCACTATCATGCCGGAGAATGCTTACGTCAGCTTGCGGCATTAAACAATCGATTAAATTGTGCACAAGAGATGGCCCGGCGCGACAGTGTTGGTGAAGTTCCTCCCATGCCGTGGCGCACGGTCGTTGGCGCTGGCATTGCCGGAGAAGCAAAGCTTGATCATCTGCGGCTGGTGTCTTTAGGTATGCGTTGCTGGCAGGATATTGAGCAGTATGGTTTACGCATCTGGTTTACCGATCCCGACACCGGCAGTATTTTGCATCTTTCGCGTAGTTGGCCGAGAAGCGAACAGGAAAACTCACCGGCAGCGACGCGTCGGCTGTTTAGTTTTCAGGCTGGCGCACTGGCTGGTGGGCAAATTGTTTCACAAGCAGCAAAACGCAGTGCCGATGGCGAGCTGCTGTTAGCTACCCGCAACCGCTTGAGTAGTGTTGTTCCACTGTCGCCAGACGCCTGGCAAATGTTGAGTGCGCCGTTGCGCCAGCCGGGCATTGTGGCTTTGCGTGAATATTTACGCCAGCGTCCCCCCGCCTGCATACGGCCTCTTAATCAGGTGGATAACTTATTTATTCTGCCAGTCGCTGAGTGTATTTCACTCGGTTGGGATAGCAGCCGCCAGACGCTGGACGCGCAGGTAATCAGCGGCGAAGGTGAAGATAATCTGCTGACGTTATCCCTTCCGGCATCTGCCTGTTCTCCTTTTGCCGTTGAACGCATGGCGGCGCTTTTGCAACAAACAGACGACCCCGTGAGTCTGGTTTCTGGCTTTGTCAGCTTTGTAGAGGGGCAATTGACACTGGAACCACGGGTAATGATGACCAAAACCCGCGCCTGGGCGCTGGACGCAGAAACTGCGCCTGTGGCACCGCTACCTTCTGCCAGCGTTTTGCCTGTGCCGTCTACCGCTCATCAGTTGCTGATGCGCTGCCAGGCGTTACTTATTCAACTGCTCCATAACGGCTGGCGCTATCAGGAACAGAGTGCTATTGGTCAGGCAGAGTTGCTGGCGAATGACCTCACCGCGGTGGTTTTTTATCGGCTGGCACATGTGTTGGCACAATTTCGTAATACAGAAAGCGAGGCACGGGTAGAAGCAATGAATAACGGTGTTTTACTTTGCGAACAATTATTCCCCATGCTTCAGCAACAAGGATGAAATAGTGCTTTTTACTAAGAGTTCTACTCCAGTTCCGGACTGCTCACGTCACGGTATTAGGCATATCCTATATAGCTCCTGGTGAGAGTCACCAGTTTCTTGATTAAATAAAATGGAGTTTTACATGAAGGCTTTCAATAAGCTGTTTTCCCTCGTTGTTGCATCTGTTCTGGTTTTCTCTCTTGCTGGCTGCGGTGACAAAGAAGAATCGAAAAAATTCAGCGCCAATCTGAACGGTACTGAAATTGCCATTACCTATGTCTACAAAGGTGACAAGGTGCTTAAGCAATCTTCTGAAACCAAAATTCAATTTGCCTCCATTGGTGCAACCACCAAAGAAGATGCTGCCAAGACACTTGAGCCGTTAAGCGCCAAATACAAAAACATCGCGGGTGTTGAAGAAAAATTAACCTATACCGATACCTACGCGCAGGAAAACGTGACTATCGATATGGAAAAAGTGGATTTCAAAGCCCTGCAGGGTATTTCAGGAATCAACGTTTCTGCTGAAGATGCCAAAAAAGGTATCACTATGGCGCAAATGGAACTGGTGATGAAAGCCGCTGGTTTTAAAGAAGTGAAATAATCTGTCGGCGGCCATGTTTTTGCATGGCCGCCATACCCGTCTTAGCTTTTCTTCACATGCTGGCGCGCTGCCAGTCCACGCAGAAAATAACGTAAAAATTGATCGCCGCATTCGCGGAAGTTTTTATGATCCGGTGCACGCATCATCGCCGTAATTTCCGGCATCGAAACGCGGAACTGCTGTTCGGTGAGGATCGCCAGAATGTCATCGGTCTTCAGCGAAAACGCGATGCGTAATTTTTTCAGCACGATGTTGTTATTAATGCGACGTTCCGGCTCCAGTGCCGGAGCAGACTCATCCTTGCCGCGTTTTTCATAAATCAGGCCATTGAGGAAGGAAGACAAAACAATGTCCGGACAACGCTGAAAACCCTCTTCGTCTTCTTTACGTAGCCAGACGGCGATCTGTTCCGTGGTGGCTTCGACATTACCCAGCGCCAGAATACGCACCAGGTCATTATTATTGGCTTTCAAAATGTAGCGCACGCTGCGCAGAATATCGTTACTTAGCATGAGGCCTTCAGGTGTTGATGAGGCAAAAAGCCATTTTAGCAGTCTTTTACAGGCCAATCGCCTCTTTTAAGCTTTTCAGATAACGACGGCTGACCGGCACGGTTAAGCCATTACGCAAAATCAACTCGGCCTGGCCGTTATCTTCCAGACGAATCTCCTGTAAATGCGCGAGGTTAACCAGATACTGACGATGGCAGCGTAGTAGTGGTGTACGACTCTCCAGGGTACGTAATGTCAATTCGGTAAAGCCCTCTTTCCCTTCGTGACTGGTAACGTAGACACCGCTCATCCGACTGCTGACAAATGCTACATCTTTCATTTGCAGCAAATAAATCCGACTATGCCCCGTACAAGGGATAAATTTCAGCGCCTGTTGATTTTCCGGTAACAGCGAAACATCCTGCTTGCTGCGCTCCAGACGCAATCGCGCCAGCGTTTTCTCCAGTCGCGCTTCATCAATTGGCTTCAGCAGATAATCAAAAGCATGTTCTTCAAAGGCTTTAATGGCGTATTCATCAAACGCGGTGAGAAAAACGATATACGGACGATGTTCCGGGTCGAGCATCCCCACCATTTCCAGACCACTGATGCGCGGCATCTGGATATCAAGAAACAGCACATCCGGGCGCAGTTTATGCACCGCGCCGATCCCTTCCACGGCGTTTGAACACTCTCCAACGATTTCAATATCGCTCTGCTCCTGCAAAAATACGCGCAGGTTCTCCCGTGCTAACGGCTCATCATCGACAATTAAGACTTTAATCATGCCTCGTCCCTCCATGGTAGTCGTAACGTTATTCGGGTGTAACTATCAGGCTCACAGGCGACGCTTATCCCATAGTCATCGCCAAACCGTTCACGTAAACGCTTATCCACCAGATTCATCCCCAGCCCACTGGCATTGGTTACCGGTTGATACAAACCGGCGTTGTCTTCGATCTCCAGCATCAAATGTTGCCCCTCACGTCGGGCGCTGATTGCCACTCGCCCTGTATCCAGCAGTTGTGATGTCCCATGTTTAATAGCGTTTTCCACTATCGGTTGCAGGGTAAACGCGGGCAATTGCTGCTGGGATAATTCTTGCGGAATAGCAATGTTGACCTGCAACCGCGACTGGAAGCGCGCCTTTTCAATTTGCAGATAAGCGTTCACATGTTCAATTTCGTCGGCGAGAGTAACAAACTCCGAAGGCCGCTTTAAGTTTTTGCGGAAAAAAGTGGAAAGATACTGCACCAGCTGGCTGGCCTGTTCGCTGTCGCGGCGGATCACCGCTTTAATGGTGTTAAGCGCATTAAACAAAAAATGGGGGTTCACCTGGGCGTGAAGCAGTTTGATCTCTGACTGGGTGAGCATCGCTTTTTGCCGCTCATATTGCCCGGCGAGGATCTGCGCCGAAAGCAGTTGCGCAATCCCCTCACCCAGCGTGCGATTGATTGAACTGAATAAACGGTTTTTGGCTTCATACAATTTGATGGTACCCATCACCCGCTGATTTTCACCACGCAACGGAATTACCAGCGTCGACCCCAGTTTGCATTGCGGATGCAAAGAGCAACGATAAGGTACTTCGTTGCCATCAGCGTAGACCACTTCACCGGTTTCAATCGCTTTTAAGGTGTAAGTCGAAGAAATCGGTTTGCCGGGTAAATGGTGATCGTCACCAATTCCGGTAAAGGCCAGCAATTTCTCTCGATCGGTAATCGCGACTGCACCAATATCCAGCTCCTGATACAGCACCTGTGCCACTTTCATGCTGTTCACTTCGTTAAACCCCTGGCGCAAAATGCCTTCCGTCGAGGCAGCCACTTTTAGCGCAGTGGCAGAAAAAGCCGAAGTGTATTTTTCAAACATCGCGCGTTTATCGAGCAATATACGCATAAACAGCGCCGCGCCGACGGTATTGGTGACCATCATTGGCGCAGCAATATTACTCACCAGACGCACCGCATCTTCATAAGGTCGGGCGATTGCCAGGATGATCAACATTTGCACCATTTCAGCGACGAACGTGACGGCACCGGCGGTAATGGGGTTAAAGACTTTATCAGTGCGCCCGCGACGGATCAGGATGCTGTGTACCAGGCCGCCGAGCAACCCTTCAACGATGGTCGAGATCATGCAACTTAGCGCGGTCATGCCCCCCATCGAATATCGATGTAACCCGCCGGTCAGACCAACCAGCCCACCGACGACCGGACCGCCGAGTAAGCCGCCCATTACCGCGCCTATCGCACGGGTATTGGCAATAGAATCGTCAATGTGCAACCCAAACCAGGTGCCCATGATGCAGAAGATGGAAAAGACGATGTAGCAGAGAAATTTATGCGGCAGACGAACCGTGACCTGCATTAACGGTATGAATAATGGCGTTTTACTCATTAACCACGCAATGACTAAAAAAACGCACATCTGCTGAAGCAGCAGCAACACCAGATTAAAATCGTACATACCCGCAAACCACACTTCCCTTTAAAACGCGTAACATACATTGCCTGCGTTTAACTTTCTTTGAACTCTTGCAGAAAAATGAGAATTCGTGAGTACGATCACTCAAAATCGCCTGGCAAAAATAAAATCACCCTATAGATGCACAAAAAACGGGCAAAACTACCTGGTTCGCAAAACTGCGTCTAAAGTTAAACCGGGACCTCGCGAGCAAGGGTGAGACGATGGCGCTTTACACAATTGGTGAAGTGGCGTTGCTTTGTGATATTAACCCTGTCACGTTACGCGCGTGGCAGAGGCGTTACGGATTGCTGAAACCGCAACGGACAGACGGCGGCCATCGGCTGTTCAACGATGCCGATATTGACCGGATCCGCGAGATCAAACGCTGGATCGACAACGGCGTGCAGGTCAGCAAAGTTAAAATGCTGCTCAGTAATGAAAATGTTGATGTGCAGAACGGCTGGCGCGATCAGCAAGAAACATTACTGACTTACCTGCAAAGCGGCAATCTGCATAGCCTGCGAACGTGGATCAAAGAGCGCGGTCAGGATTACCCCGCCCAGACGCTCACCACACATCTGTTTATTCCTCTGCGCCGACGACTTCAGTGCCAACAACCGACTCTCCAGGCGCTGCTGGCGATCCTCGACGGCGTACTGATCAACTACATCGCCATTTGCCTGGCTTCGGCACGTAAAAAACAGGGTAAAGATGCGTTGGTGGTTGGCTGGAATATTCATGATACCACCCGTCTGTGGCTGGAGGGCTGGATTGCCAGTCAACAAGGATGGCGCATTGATGTCCTCGCCCACTCGCTCAATCAACTACGCCCTGAACTGTTCGAAGGCCGTACATTGCTGGTGTGGTGCGGTGAAAATCGAACCTCCGCCCAACAGCAGCAACTCACCAGTTGGCAGGAACAAGGCCATGATATTTTCCCACTCGGCATTTAATGATTCGTTAACAAATGCGCTTTACTGTACAATCCTTTCGTTAACATAAGGAGTGCATTATGCGCATAGCTAAAATTGGGGTCATCGCCCTGTTCCTGTTTATGGCGTTAGGCGGAATTGGTGGCGTCATGCTCGCAGGTTATACCTTTATTTTGCGTGCTGGCTAAGCGCCTGCACCAGCCTTTCAAACAGGCGGTCTGCAATGATCGCCGCCAGTGCCACCAGTAACGCCCCCTGGATCACATACGCGGTATTAAATCCGCTAAGCCCGATGATGATCGGCGTACCCAGCGTGCTGGCCCCTACCGTTGAGGCGATCGTCGCCGTACCAATGTTGATAATCACCGAAGTTCGCACGCCCGCCAGAATCACCGGAGCCGCCAGCGGTAGCTCGACCTTACGCAGTCGCTGACCACGGCTCATTCCCATACCTTTCGCAACTTCTGTCACGCTGGCATCAATCGCTCCCAGCCCGGCAAGTGTTGCCTGCAGGACGGGCAGCACACCATAAAGGATCAAGGCGATAATCGCGGGTTGCAGACCAAACCCAATCACCGGAACGGCAATCGCCAGCACCGCGACGGGCGGAAAAGTCTGTCCAACGGCGGCAATAGTTTCCACCAGTGGGCGAAATTCCGCGCCCCACGGGCGAGTAACAATAATTCCTGCACCAGTGCCAATGATCACCGCAAACAAACTCGAAATTCCCACCAGCCAGAAATGAGCCAGTGCCAGAGCAGCAAAACTTTCTTGCTGATAAACGGGTCGTGGCAGTTGTGGGAACAAGGCAGCAAACAGCGGCTGGCTGTAAGGCAGCCAGAAAATCAGCGCCACAAACAGAGCAATGAGCCAGAACAGCGGATCGCGCAACATCTTCATACGTTTACGCCTCCACCAGCAGATCCTGAAAATGCAGCGTGCCGCAAGGCTGGCCCTGCGTGTTCACCACCGGCAGCACCTCGCATCCCCGCGCGACAAACAGGGAGAGCGCATCGCGTAGAGTCATCTCTTCTGCCAGCGCCTCACCTTCTGCCCGTTCTTCGCGACGCACGTAATCCGCCACGCTACGTAACGAAAGCAGGCGGACACCCAGTTCACTATGCCCAAAAAACTGGCGGACAAAATCATTCGCCGGACGAGTCAGCATCGTCAGCGGATTGCCCTGCTGCACCACTTCACCGTGATCCATCAACACCAGATGTTCTGCCAGTCGTAGCGCCTCATCAATATCATGAGTGACCAGCACAATGGTACGCCCCAGCAAACGGTGTATGCGCGTCATCTCTTGTTGCAACGCGCCGCGCGTTACCGGGTCCAGCGCGCCAAAAGGTTCATCCATCAGTAAGACTTGCGGATCGGCAGCCAGTGCGCGCGCCACTCCCACACGTTGCTGCTGACCGCCAGAAAGCTGATGCGGATAACGCTCACGCAAATTTGGCTCCAGCCCCAGTAGCGCCATTAATTCGTCGATACGATCGTCAATCCGCGCCCGCGACCATTTTTGTAATTGCGGCACGGTGGCAATATTTTGCGCCACGCTCCAGTGGGGAAACAGGCCAATAGATTGAATGGCATAGCCCATCCGGCGGCGCAACTCCAGCACTGGCAGCGAGCGAATTTCTTCTCCGGCAAAGCGGATCACGCCGCTGTCATGCTCCACCAGGCGGTTAATCATTTTCAGGGTGGTGGATTTACCGGAGCCTGATGTACCAATCAGCACCGAAAAACTCCCCTCCTGAAAATTGAGATTGAGATCGTTAACGGCTTTTTGTGCGCCGAACAGTTTGCTGACATGGCTAAATTCAATCATTACGTTTCACCTTCAGCAGTGCGATAAGCAAATCGAACAGCGCATCGATCAGCACCGCCAGAACAATTACCGGGATCACCCCCAGCAACACTAAATCAATGGCACTGCTTAGCAGCCCCTGGAAAACCAGCGCACCAAAACCGCCTGCGCCGATTAACGCCGCAATCACCGCCATGCCGACGGTTTGCACCATCACCACCCGCAGGCTACGCAGAAATACCGGTAACGCCAGCGGTAACTGAACATGCAGGAATCGCTGCGCCCCGCTCATGCCCATCGCTCTGGCGCTCTCCAGCACATCGCGCGGGATCTGGTTCAAGCCGACTACCACGCCGCGCACCAGCGGCAGCAAGGCATAGAGCACCAGCGCAATCAGTGCGGGTGTCATTCCGGTTCCTGCTATGCCGAGCTTACCCAGCCACGGAAAGGCCGTAACCAGTCCGGCAAGCGGCGCAATCAACAAGCCAAAGAGCGCCACCGAAGGCACGGTCTGAATGACATTGAGTAGCGAAAAAATCGCCCCCTGCCGCGCAGTGGAAAAGTAGCACCAGACGCCCAACGGCACACCAATCACTAACGCAGGCAGCACCGCACCAAACAGCAACGTCAGATGTTGTGCCAGCGCGTCGTCAAACACATCCTGACGGTTGGCGTATTCTTTCATTAGCGAGAGATCGTTAAGCGTGCCGGAGTACAGCAACCACAGCGGAATAATGGCAATCTGCATATGCAACAACCAGCGCCACAGCGGATGCGTGGAGATTCGGCGGATGGCATCGCTACAGGCCAGCAATGCCAGCGCCGCAGCCAGCCAGAAACCACTGCCGAGGCTGGTACGCGCCAGCGCACTGCCATTTTGTGCCAGTTGTGTCGCCGCCTTTCCTGCTCCCCACACCAGCAATACGAAGACGAATTGCGCCAGAATGAGTGCAAAAATGCTGCCTTTTTTAGCGGGAATAAAACAGGCTGTCATCCAGGCGCAACCAACGCCCACCAGCATCCAGATCGTTTGCGGCCACAGCTGCCAGAGATGACGCCCCTCACCCGAAACTAAACGATTAGGCGCGTAACTGATAAATGGCAGCGCCGCTGCGATTGCCGTCAGCAACAGCAGCAGCGCCAGAACAGGATTAATACGGAAATAAGTCACGGGAAATTACTTCGTCCACCCTTTTTGTTTCAGGTAGTCGGCAGCCACTTTTTTGGCATCCAGTCCTTCCACAGCAATGCTGGCATTCAGTTGCTGCAATGTTTTTTCATCGAGGCTGGCGAAGACTGGCTGTAGCCACTGTGCCATTTGTGGATACTCTTTCAACACCGACTCACGCACCACTGGTGCAGGCGCGTAGATAGGTTGCACGCCTTGCGGATCACTTAAGGTTTGCAGCCCCAGCGCCGCGACCGGGCCGTCAGTGCCGTAAGCCATCGCCGCATTAACGCCAGAGGTTTGCTGGGCAGCGGCTTTGATCGTCACCGCCGTGTCGCCACCAGCCAGTGACAGCAACTGATCCTGACCGAGCTTAAAGCCATAGGCTTTTTCAAACGCGGGTAACGCATCGGCGCGTTCAATAAATTCTGCCGAGGCCGCCAGTTTGAAGGTGCCGCCCTCTTTCAGATAACGACTCAGGTCGGCAAGCGAAGTGAGTTTGTTTTTCTCTGCCACATCCTGACGCACGGCGATAGTCCAGGTGTTATTTGCAGGCGCGGGCGTCAGCCAGATTAACTTGTTTTGCTCTGCATCGAGTTTTTTGACTTTCTCGTAGCCTTGCCCGGCATTTTTCCATGCCGCATCGTTTTCATCTTTAAAGAAAAACGCGCCATTGCCGGTATATTCCGGATAGATATCCAGTTCACCGGAAGTAATCGCCCCGCGCACCACGGGAGTCGTTCCCAGTTGCACTTTATTTACCGTAGGAACACCGTGACTTTCCAGCACCTGCAAAATGATATTGCCGAGCAGCGCGCCTTCGGTATCGATTTTTGAACCGACCTTAACGGGGGAAGCCGCCTGTAGCGGCAGGCTCACGGCTGCCAACAAAACCAATGAACCTGCCCAGAGCTTTGAGAGTGGCATGATGCTTTCCTCATTCTTTTACTGTTGTTTTCAGCGAATTAAGAGAAAAGCATAGTTGATAATGACAGGGTTAGCCTGTCTGGGCGGATTCAGTTGCAGAATCAGATAAATACTTAAAGGGCGCAGACGTCGCGCCCTTACTAAAGCATTACAGCAACTCAAACTCGCCTTTCTTAACGCGTGCGGAATCAGTGCCGATAAAGACATTGAACTTGCCAGGCTCGGCGTCATATTTCATCTGTTGATTCCAGAACTTCAGCGCCTCGATATCAATCGGGAAGCTGACGGTCTGGGTTTCGCCCGGTTTCAGGGTGATTTTCTCAAAGCCTTTCAGCTGCTTCACCGGACGACTCATGGAAGCCGTCACATCCTGCAAGTACATCTGCACTACCGTCGCCCCTTCGCGCTTACCGGTGTTCGTCACCTGCACACTGGCGGTCACTTTGCCGTCACGCTTCATGGTCGGCGCAGAAAGTTTCACATCAGAGACGGTGAAAGTGGTATAGCTCAGACCATAGCCGAACGGATAAAGCGCCCCGTTAGCTTCATCAAAATAACGCGAAGTGTATTTGTTCGGCTTATCGGCGTTATACGGGCGACCGGTATTCAGATGGCTGTAGTACACAGGGATCTGCCCGACAGAACGCGGGAAGGACATCGGCAGCTTGCCGGACGGGTTGTAATCGCCAAACAATACATCGGCAATCGCATTCCCCCCTTCAGTCCCCGCAAACCAGGTTTCCAGAATCGCATCAGCCTGCTGATCTTCTTTCACCAGCGCCAGCGGACGCCCATTCATCAGCACCAGCACCAGCGGTTTACCGGTGGCTTTCAGCGCCGCAATCAAGTCACGTTGGCTTTGCGGAATAGTGATATCGGTACGGCTGGAAGCCTCGTGCGCCATCCCCTGTGCTTCACCGACCACAGCCACCACCACATCAGATTGTTTCGCGGTTTGCACCGCTTCATCAATCATCTCTTGCGGCGAACGCGGATCGACTTTGACCGCTTCTTCATACTGATTCAGGAAATCGATAATGCCTTTGTCACTGGTAACGTTAGCCCCTTTGGCATACAGCACTTTACCGTTTTCACCGACGGCATTTTTAATCCCGGTCAGCACGGTCACGGATTGATCGGCAACCCCTGCCGCCGACCAGCTGCCCATCACGTCACGCTTGCTGTCTGCCAGCGGGCCAACCACCGCAATGGTTGCGGATTTTTTCAGCGGTAACGTTTCGAGACGGTTTTTCAGCAACACCAGGCTTTCGCGCGCCACTTCACGCGCTTCTTTGCGGTGCAGGCGGCTTTCGGCATTGGTATCCACCGGGTCAGACTCTTTCGGACCGAGATGGCTGTACGGGTCGTTAAACAACCCCATATCATATTTAACGTTCAGTACATGACGGGTAGCGTCATCCAGCTCTTCCATCGTCACTTTGCCGGATTTGATCAACCCAGGCAGATACTTCGAGTAGTACTCGTCGCTCATACTCATGTTGATGCCGGATTTCAGCGCCACGCGCACCGCATCTTCCGGGTCTGCCGCCGTGCCATGTTTAATCAGCTCTTTGATTGCGCCGTGATCGGAAACGGTGATGCCTTTAAAGCCCCACTGGTCGCGCAGAACATCTTTCAGCAGCCAGGAGTCGGAGGTGGCTGGCGTACCGTTCAGCGAGTTCAGCGCCACCATCACCGCGCCGCTGCCTGCCTCCAGCCCCGCTTTGTACGGCGGCATATAATCATTAAACAGGCGCTGCGGACTCATATCGACGGTGTTGTACTCTTTACCGCCTTCTACCGCGCCGTAAGCGGCAAAGTGTTTGACGCTGGTCATCACCGAGTAGCGATCTGCCGGACTTTTACCCTGCATCGCTTCCACCATGGTTTTCCCCATTATTGAGGTGAGATACGTATCTTCGCCAAAACCTTCGGAAGCACGTCCCCAGCGCGGATCGCGCGAGACATCGACCATTGGTGCCCAGGTCATATTCAGGCCATCATCTGCCGCTTCATAAGCAGAGACACGCCCGACTGTTTTCACCGCATCGAGGTTAAAAGACGAGGCCAGACCGAGGCTAATCGGGAACACCGTGCGCTGACCGTGCAGCACGTCGTAAGCAAAGAAAAGAGGAATTTTCAGGCGGCTTAATTCCATCACCTGATCCTGCATGGCGCGGATATCCTGACGGGTTACGGTGTTGAAAATCGCCCCAACCTGCCCGTCTTTGATCATCTCGCGGATCGCCTCTTTCGGGTTATCCGGGCCGACGCTGATTAAGCGCAGCTGACCAATTTTCTCATCAACTGTCATTTTCTTAAGCAGTTCGGTGACGAACGCATCCCGCGCTTCAGGCGTTAATGGATGGTTACCGAATAAATCATCCGCCAGTGCTGGCTGCAGAGCCAGACTCACCGCGATTCCTACTGAACATAGCCATTTCATATGGATTTTTCTTCCTTTGTTGCCCGACGTGGCAGCGAAAATGGTGCAAAAACCGTAGTTTGCCATAAGCATGATGGAGAGAGAAAAAGAATGCTCAGTTTATTGTCTGAATTTTCAAAATATTCACTCGCTGAATTGTCATACAAGGCGCTATTCTAGTTTGTGATATTTTTTCGCCACCACAAGGAGTGGAAAATGTCTTCCATGACAACAACTGATAATAAAGCCTTTTTGAATGAACTTGCCCGACTGGTGGGTTCTTCACACCTGCTCACCGATCCCGCAAAAACGGCCCGCTATCGCAAGGGCTTCCGTTCTGGTCAGGGCGATGCACTGGCTGTCGTTTTCCCTGGCTCACTACTGGAATTGTGGCGGGTGCTGAAAGCCTGCGTCACCGCCGACAAAATTATTCTGATGCAGGCAGCCAATACAGGTCTGACCGAAGGCTCGACGCCAAACGGTAACGACTATGATCGCGATATCGTGATCATCAGCACCCTGCGTCTCGACAAGCTGCACGTTCTTGGCAAGGGCGAACAGGTGCTGGCCTATCCGGGCACCACGCTCTATTCGCTGGAAAAAGCCCTCAAACCGCTGGGACGCGAACCGCACTCGGTGATTGGATCATCGTGTATAGGCGCATCGGTCATCGGCGGTATCTGTAATAACTCTGGTGGTTCGCTGGTGCAACGTGGCCCGGCGTATACCGAAATGTCGTTATTCGCGCGTATAAATGAAGATGGCAAGCTGACGCTGGTTAACCATCTGGGGATTGATCTGGGCGAAACGCCGGAGCAGATCCTTAGCAAGCTGGATGACGATCGCATCAAAGATGACGATGTGCGTCACGATGGTCGTCACGCCCACGATTATGACTATGTCCACCGCGTTCGTGATATTGAAGCCGACACGCCTGCACGTTATAACGCCGATCCGGATCGGTTATTTGAATCTTCTGGTTGCGCCGGGAAGCTGGCCGTCTTTGCGGTACGTCTTGATACCTTCGAAGCGGAAAAAAATCAGCAGGTGTTTTATATCGGCACCAACCAGCCGGAAGTACTGACCGAAATCCGCCGTCATATTCTGGCTAATTTCGAAAATCTGCCGGTTGCCGGGGAATATATGCACCGGGATATCTACGATATTGCGGAAAAATACGGCAAAGACACCTTCCTGATGATTGATAAGTTAGGCACCGACAAGATGCCGTTCTTCTTTAATCTCAAGGGGCGCACCGATGCGATGCTGGAGAAAGTGAAATTCTTCCGTCCGCATTTTACCGACCGTGCGATGCAAAAATTCGGTCACCTGTTCCCCAGCCATTTACCGCCGCGCATGAAAAACTGGCGCGATAAATACGAGCATCATCTGCTGTTAAAAATGGCGGGCGATGGCGTCGGTGAAGCCAAATCGTGGCTGGTGGATTATTTCAAACAGGCCGAAGGCGATTTCTTTGTCTGTACGCCGGAGGAAGGTAGCAAAGCGTTTTTACACCGTTTCGCCGCTGCGGGCGCAGCAATTCGTTATCAGGCGGTGCATTCCGATGAAGTCGAAGACATTCTGGCGCTGGATATCGCTCTGCGGCGTAACGACACCGAGTGGTATGAGCATTTACCGCCGGAGATCGACAGCCAGCTGGTGCACAAGCTCTATTACGGCCATTTTATGTGCTATGTCTTCCATCAGGATTACATCGTTAAAAAAGGCGTGGATGTGCATGCGTTGAAAGAACAGATGCTGGAGCTGCTACAGCAGCGCGGCGCGCAATACCCTGCCGAACATAACGTCGGTCATTTGTATAAAGCACCGGAGACGTTGCAGAAGTTTTATCGCGAGAACGATCCGACCAACAGTATGAATCCGGGGATCGGTAAAACCAGTAAGCGGAAAAACTGGCAGGAAGTGGAGTAAAAATTACGGATGGCAGAGTATCGCCATCCGTAATTCACTTAATCGTTCTGTGCCGTCTGCCCCGCCGCCGCCATTTGGGCGGCTTTTTGTTTTTTATAGCTCAACGCTGCTGCCGGAACAGGCATCACTTTACCGGTTTCAATCCAGGTACGCAGGCGGCTGGCATCGGCAAAATGGGTATATTTGCCAAACGCATCCATCACTACCAGCGCCACCGGTTTATTATTGATAACCGTACGCATCACCAGACAATGGCCCGCCGCATTGGTAAAGCCGGTTTTGGTTAGCTGGATATTCCAGTTATCGCGATACACCAGATGGTTAGTATTGCGGAACGGCAGCGTATACGTCGGGTTAGAGAAGGTTGCCATATCTTCCCGGGTAGTACTTAACTGCCCGATCAACGGATATTGTTTGCTGGCAATGAGCAGTTTGGTTAAGTCACGGGCAGTTGAAACGTTATGCACCGATAGTCCGGTCGGTTCAACAAAGCGCGTGTTGTTCATTCCGAGCGATTTCGCTTTCGCATTCATCGCCTTAATAAAGGCTTTGTAACCACCGGGATAATGGTGCGCAAGGCTTGCCGCCGCGCGGTTTTCTGAAGACATCAGCGCCAGCAACAGCATATCTTTACGGCTGATTTCGCTGTTCAGTCGTACGCGCGAATAGACCCCTTTCATCTCCGGCGTCTGGCTGATATCCACTTTTAGTTTTTCATCCAGCGGCAGTCGTGCATCCAGCACGACCATCGCGGTCATTAATTTGCTGATAGACGCAATCGGACGCACCAGATCCGGGTGGTTCGAATAGATCACTTTGTTGGTATTCAGATCAACAATCATCGCGCTACCGGAGGCAATTTCCGGTTGTGAAGCGGTGGTAGCGGCTGCCGTTTTCGCAACGGCCTGCGGTGCAAAAGGCACAGCCAGCATCAGGGCCAGGCTAAATAAAGAAACTCGAAATTTCGGCATGATGAGCATTCATATAGTGGTTCACGCGCACGGGTTGCGCACCGCCGGAGTAAGGATTTACTGAGGCTAGCGACGCCATCATAACGAGCAAAAAGTGCGATCGTCAAAGGAGAATCGTGAGGAAATGCTGCATTGCTGACATTTACGCCAGCAATGCAACACAAAAGAACTTTCTAGAACAAACGATAACCGTAGCCCCATAGTATAACGGTAAGGGCGAGCAGCACTTCCAGTACCAGCACGCCAATCGCCAGCGTCGAACTGGAGAAGCTAAGTCCATCCTCTTTGTTGATATTCAGGAAGCTCGGAATACCGAGGTAAAGCAGGTAGCCGGTGTAAAACAGCGCCACCGTGCCGACCAGCGCACACAACCAGACCAGCGGATAAAGCGCCACCAGACCGCTTAAAAACAGCGGAGTTGCAACGTAGCCCGCAAAGACCATGCAGTGCGCAAGTGACGGACGCTGCGGATAATTGCGCGCCATCCACCAGATGACCCGCCCCATCACCGCGACCCCAGCCAGCATAACGCCATAAAACAAGACAGCCAGCGCCAGTCCGGTAAACCAGGATAACTTCAGGATAGTGCCATCGCCAAAATTCCAGCCAATTTGTGTGGTGCCAATGAAGGCGCAAATCACCGGAATCGCCGCCATCAGCAAAACGTGGTGGGTGTAGTGATGAGAAATCGTTTCGTTTTCGCGATTAATCACCTGCATTTCACGATCGGGATGGGAAAACAGTCCCCAGACATGGCTCATACCGCCCCCTTGTTGTGAGTTCATGAACCTGACAGTTCAAGTATAAGTCAGCTTGTGATTATTTTTTGTTCGCTCATGTAATTTGCACCGTCTGATGTACGTCCTTTTTCAGCGTGAACTATTCACAGGGTGTATGCTTACAGGCAAGCAAAGGGAGACAGACTGGCCTATGGATCTCAATACACTCATCTCACAATATGGTTATGCCGCGCTGGTGATCGGTAGCCTGGCGGAAGGTGAAACCGTGACTTTGCTGGGAGGCGTTGCGGCACATCAGGGGCTATTAAAGTTCCCGCTGGTGGTACTTTCTGTGGCGCTTGGCGGCATGATTGGCGACCAGGTGCTTTATCTGTGCGGGCGGCGCTTTGGCGGCAAGCTATTACGCCGTTTCTCGAAACATCAGGATAAAATTGAGCGGGCGCAGAAACTTATCCAACGCCATCCGTATCTGTTTGTCATTGGTACGCGTTTTATGTATGGCTTTAGGGTGATTGGCCCGACGCTGATTGGTGCCAGCCAGCTGCCGCCGAAAATCTTTCTGCCACTGAATATCCTTGGCGCATTTGCCTGGGCGTTGATTTTTACCACTATCGGTTACGCTGGTGGTCAGGTGATTGCGCCGTGGTTGCACAATCTCGACCAGCATTTGAAGCACTGGGTCTGGTTGATTCTGGTCGTGGTTCTGGTGGTAGGCGTGCGCTGGTGGCTGAAACGACGCGGGAAGAAAAAGCCGGATAATCAGGCGTAAAGCAGTTGCCACAGATAAGCATTCACGCCACATCCGGCACCGGGTGTTCCATGCCTGATGCGACACTGGCGTGTCTTATCTGGCCTAACCCAATGAAATATCCACGCACCTCACTGCGCTATTCTGGGTTGAACTGCGGATTCGCCAGCATAAAGCCGCCATCCACTATCAACGACTGCCCAGTGGTGTAATTTGCGCCCTCCGAACAAAGCCACACCACCAGGCTGGCAATCTCATGCGTTGCGCCAAAACGCCGCAAGGGAATCGAAGGCTCCGCGCCGGGCTTCACGTCGCCATCATCCATGCCGTTCATTGGCGTGGCGATCGCCCCAGGTGCAACCGCATTCACCAAAATCTTATGCCTGACCAGCTCCAGCGCCATCGCTTTGGTTAACCCGCCGAGCGCATGTTTAGCGGCTGTGTAGGCGCTGGCATCCGGCAACGGCGTATGTTCATGCACCGACGTAATGTTGATGATGCGACCACCCTGCCCTTGTTTCACCATCTGGCGGGCAGCAATTTGCGAGCATAAAAATGCACCATCGACATCAACGGTAAAAATCTTGCGCCACTCATCGAAAGCCATATCAAGAAACGGCGCTTTGGTCATTGCGCCCGCATTATTCACCAGCACATCAATACGCCCCAGCCGTTGAATGAGTTTCTCCAGCGCCTGCACACCTTCTGGCAGATTGCCGAGATCCAGTTGCACGATCTCCGCACGTACGCCGTGGCTAACCACCTCACGCGCGGTATCTTTTGCCCCTTCTTCATCAGAGTGCCAGGTAATACCAATATCAACCCCCTGCTGCGCCAGTAATAACGCGCACTCTTTGCCGATCCCCGAATCGGAGGCGGTAATAATCGCGACCTGTGCCATCGAGTTCTCCACTTAACGCTGAATAAACGTTAAGTATAGAAGGCGCATATCATCAACGTTTGTAACCCCCGCCCAACGCACCAGTGAGTTGAATGGAAGCATCCAGCCACTGCCCTTGCAATAACAGGCCATTGGCCCGCTCACGCAGCGCCGGGATTCTGGCTTCGCTGACCCGGGAACCCGCAATGATGCCCGCGTTAAAGCGCGCCTGCGCAAGACCTACTACACGCAAGGCATCGCGCTCAATTTGCGCCTGATGCTGGTTTTTCTCCGCCAGTGTCTGAACCTGACTAGCTGCCCGCGCCACGTCATTCACCGCTTCAACCACCGCTTTGTTGTAGCTGGCGATAGACAAGTTGCTTTCGGCTTTTGCGATATCGAGGTTGGCGTTAAGACGGCCACTATCGAAAATGGGTAGCGTCAGGCCTGCCGTAACGCCCATTTGCTGCGCGGAATGACGGAACAGATCGCTTAAGTGCAACGCATCCTGTTGCAGGAAGGCCATCAGGTTGATGTCAGGATAAAATGCCGCTTTTGCCGCATCAATAGTGCTTAACGATGACTCAACGTACCAGTGCGCCGCCTGCAAATCTGCCCGCCGGGCCAGTAAGGAGTACCCCAGTTCATCAGGAAGCTGGCTTGCCACTTTCGGCAACGCGACCGGATTAAGCTTCAATGCCTTTGTCTGGTGATTTGTAAGTGCGCTTAACCGTGCCTCAATAATTTTCATTTTCCCCGCGACATCGTTGAGCTGCTGCCGGGTTTTGCTGGCATTAATATCGGTTTCCACACCTTCAACTGAAGAAGTAATCCCGTTCTGATATAGCTGGCGATCGGTGGCGATAATGGTGTTCTGCTCTTTTTCGATTTGCTGTAAGACAGTGTTTAACGCCGCCTGGGTTTGCCACTCCCAGTACAGACGGGCTACGCTGCCAGCCAGCAATTGGCGGGTTTGCTCGCGTTCCGCCGCCCGTGCTTTAACCGTACCCAGGCGAGCAGTAACCTCCGCCCGATTCTTTCCCCAGATATCGAGATGCCAGCCCGCCGTTAAGCCAAAAGTACCGTTGGTGTACCACGGACCGGTCGTACCTGCGGCCGGATCGTTCAAAGCAAACGGCCCCATTAACCCTTCTGCCGACATTTTTTGCCGCTCCATATCCGCAGAAAAGTCGAGCTGCGGACCATCCTGAGTGGCAACTGCCTTCGCCTGGGCTTCAGCCAGTTGAATGCGTTGTTCAGCCACCTGCATATCCGGTGCGTTCTGTAGTGCGTTATTAATTAATGAAGTGAGTTGATTATCGTGATACTCCAGCCACCATTGGCTGTCTGGCCAACCATTTTTCAGCGCCGTGGGTAATGCGGTGTCAACTTGCACAGCGGGCGTTTGCTGGCTTAACGCCTGGCGGGTTTCATGCATAGGCGCACACCCGGCCAGCATCAGTAACAGCGGAAAACAGGCGATGGCTGGATAAAAAGAATCACGATTCATGGGGGAATAATCAGGTAAGAAAAGGTGCGCGGAGATTACCGTGTGTTGCGATATATTTTTTAGTTTCGCGTGGCAATACATCAGTGGCAATAAAACAACATATTCAGAAAAATATACACTAAGTGAATGATATCTTCCGATTTATCTTAATCGTTTATGGATAGCGGCAAAGGGCTTCGTTTTTTCCTATACTTATTCAGCACTCACAAATAAAGGAACGCCAATGAAAATTATACTCTGGGCTGTATTGATTATTTTCCTGATTGGGCTACTGGTGGTGACTGGCGTATTTAAGATGATATTTTAAAATTAATTAATGTCATCAGATCCGAAAATAACGAGAATATTTCAGTCTCTCATCCTGTTGCGCTCCTGTCATGTGCATTGCTTCATATAATCACTGGCGCAAGGAGCGCGCAGGGGGCGACCAATCGCCGCCGCCCCCTGCACCCCCAGGCTCTGGCGAACAAAATCGCCGCTGCGCGGTTCCCTCAGCTTATCCCTTGCGGCTACCGGGTCGGGCGCAAGGGAACGTCCCTGTAAGATGCGCCCTCGCCGCGCATCCATGCGCGTCGCCCCGGCCTCCAGGGAACGCTTCGGCGATTTTGACGCCACCAACACCCGTGCGGTCTTTTTGTAAAGAGCTATAAGCCGATTACATAATTAATAGCTCACCTTTGTCTGGAATGAGTTATCTCTAGGAATGGCTTAATATACAGCGAATCATTCTCCCCGCTGCTTATCATGCCGATAATTCACCCAGGCGTTGATAATAAATGTCATCACCAGAATGCCAAACACCACGCCCAGCGAGACGGCGATTGGAATATGGTAGAAGTCGACAATCAGCATCTTGATACCGATAAACACCAGAATCACCGCCAGGCCATATTTGAGCATCGAGAAACGTTCTGCTACGCCCGCCAGCAGGAAATACATCGCACGCAGGCCGAGGATCGCAAACAGGTTTGAGGTCAGCACAATAAACGGATCGGTGGTCACGGCGAAGATAGCCGGGATGCTATCCACGGCGAAAATCACGTCGCTCAATTCCACCAGAATCAGCACCAGCATCAGCGGCGTGGCATACAGCAAGCCATTCTTACGCACAAAGAAATGCTCGTTGTCGATGGTGTCGGTCATGCGCAAATGACCGCGTAGCCAGCGCACCAGCGGCTTGTCGCCAATGCCTGATTCATCTTCATGGGCGAGCGCCATCTTCACGCCGGTAAACAACAGGAAGGCACCGAAGATATACAGGATCCAGTCGAACTGCGAAATCAGCCAGCTGCCAGTGAAGATCATGATGGTACGCAGAACAATCGCCCCGAGCACGCCATACACCAGCACGCGGCGTTGTAATGCCGCCGGAACAGAGAAATAGCTGAACAACATCAGCCAGACAAAGACGTTATCGACCGCCAGCGATTTCTCAATCAGATAACCCGTGAGAAAGGCCAGTGCCTGTGGATCGGCAACGGCGCGACCTTCGGTTTGCACCAGATACCACCAGAAAGCGGCGTTAAACAGTAACGACAGCGTCACCCAGACCAGCGACCAGGCCGCAGCCTGTTTCATGGTCATGGCATGTGCCCCACGACGCCCCTGCAACAACAGGTCGATAGCCAGCATAATGGCGACAACAACAGCGAATCCGCCCCATAGCAACGGCGTGCCGACAGTATTCATAGAAGTTCCTTACACATAAAAAAAACGGCCAACGTCGGAAGACGTCAGCCGCTGCTTTTTATGCATAGACCTCGCCTTCCGGCAAGGTCTCACTTACAACAAAAAAGGAATACGTCTGCGTATTCCTTTCGGGTTGCCCGGTGACCGGATGTGGTTTTTCACACATCGTAATGACGATCGACCGGCAATGAAGTTACTCCCCTTTGCAGGTAACAAAGTATGACAGACCATTCAGTCAGTCAATGGTCTGTTACATGCCTTTTACACTGCTTTACTTTGGCAATTATAGTTTTACGCTATCTGCCGGAAAAATCACCCCAGTCTGGCGGCGGATCTCGGTCAGCAGTTTGGAGGTGATGCGACTGACCGCCAGCCCAGGATGATCCACCAGATGTTCATCCACCAGTTCAGCAAACAGCTCTGCTTCGTAGAGCATGGTATTAATATGCTGCGGTTGGGTGAGATCCTGCATCTGGCTGCCACGCGGAACAAAGCAAACTTTCTGGCATTCAGACAGTTTTTCAATCACCAGCGATCCTGCTTCGCCCTGAATCTCGCTTGCCAGGACAGAATCGCTCACTTTTGAGTGCTGCAACGTAACGCTGAAATCACCGTAATCCATCACCACCACGCCGTGGGCATCCACACCGCTTGCCAGCAAACTGGCGGTTGCCTGCACGCTTTTCGGTTCACCGAATAATGCCACCGCCGACGCCAGGCAGTAAAAGCCGATATCCATAATTGAACCGTTAGAGAATGCCGGATTAAAGGTGTTGGGATTCTCACCATCCAGGTAACGTTGATACCGCGAGGAATACTGGCAATAGTTGAAAAAGACTTTACGCAGTTTGCCGACTTTCGGCAGTGCCTGGCGTAACAGATGAAAGTTCGGCAGGCTGGCGGTTTTAAATGCCTCAAACAGCACCACCTGATTTTCCCGCGCACAGGCAATGGCGGCATCCACTTCCGCCAGATTCGATGCCAGCGGCTTCTCGCAAATCACATGAATTTTGTGGCTAAGGAAAAGTTGTGTCTGGGAAAAGTGCAGGGCATTCGGGCTGGCAATATACACCGCGTCAATGGCATCGCTTTCTGCCATCGCTTCCAGCGAGGTAAACAGATGCTCGACAGAAAAATCATTGGCGAAGTGCTGGGCCTGCTCAAGGCTGCGGGAATAAACGGCGGTTAACTTGTATTTACCGCTCTCATGGGCGGCCTCGACGAACTGGCGAGTGATCCAGTTCGTACCAATCACAGCGAAACGTATCATAACGCGTGGATACTCCATAAAGGGATTCTGTCGTCAATGTAGCACGCCTTTTTCATCTTCGACGTGCGCAGATACGCATTATTCTTTCGCCGGACAGCCATGCTCACTAAACGGCCCAATCATGACCGATGGCCCGAGATATTTCGGCTGGCGATGGAGGATTTTTGCGTCAATCACCGCGCTGACGCGAGCGAGTTTCTCCCGCAGTTGAGTATAAAAACCGTGCTTCATATTGAGGTCTGGCGCGTTAAAACCGATAGCGTCGATGCCGTACTGTTTTGCCAGCCAGATGGCGCGTTGGTTATGAAATTCTTGCGAGATAATGGTGATATGGTTTTCCCCAAACACCTTTTTGGCACGCACTACCGAATCCAGCGTTGAGAATCCGGCATAGTCGCAGAAGATCACTTTCGCCGGTACGCCTTTAGCGATCAAAGCCTGCTGCATACCTGATGCTTCATCGTAATTTTTACGTCCGTTATCGCCACTGACTAACAGCCATTTCACTTTTCCGGCGTGGTACAATGCTGCTGCGGTATCAATACGTCGGGTAAAGTAGCGATTACCCGGCCTGGCTCCCAGCAATAAACCCACGTTACGCGCCGGAACTGCGTTGACATCGCTCCAGGTCAGCTGCTTGCTGGTGTTGACCATAACGCGATCGGCAATAAAAATGGTCGCTCCTGCTATAAGCAACAATAAACAGCCAATCTTAAGAGTCCGGCGAGAAAAACAAATACGGAGAAGAAGGCGGGCAAAGGCGCGCAGCATGGTCGTTATCCTTAACGAAAGGGGGGAGGTCGATTTTAGGCGCTAAAGGAAGAAAAGATAACGCCTGACATCATTTTCAGATTTTGTCCTGCCCAAGTGACAACTGCGTTAGCCACAGACGAGTGTCGAATTCAAGCTGGTGGTACTGCTGCTCCATATGACAGCACAATTGATAGAACGCTTTGTTATGCTCTTTCTCCTTCAGGTGCGCCAACTCGTGCACCACGATCATGCGCAAAAACGGTTCCGGCGCGTTGCGAAACACGGTAGCGACGCGGATCTCCGCCTTTGCTTTCAGCTTGCCGCCCTGCACACGCGAAACAGCGGTATGTAACCCGAGCGCGTTTTTCAGCACATGGATCTTGTTGTCATACATCACTTTAGTGATCGGCGGGGCATTGCGCAGAAACTGATTTTTCAGATCCTGGGTATATTGCCAGAGGGCTTTATCGGTGGCGTAGTCGTGTGTTCCCGGATAACGTTTTGCCAGCACATCGCCCAGACGCTGTTCGTTAATCAGCGTTCGCACCTGGGAAAGTAGCTGCTCGGGATAACCCTGAAGATAAGTAAGATTGCTCATAACCGCCCACGAAAAAGAGAAAAAGGGTATACTCACGCACCCTTTTCAGGGGCAACGTCGAAATTTTATCATCCAGGAGGGCCGATGAGCCACTTAGACAACGGTTTCCGTTCACTGACACTACAACGTTTTCCGGCGACGGATGACGTTAACCCGCTACAGGCGTGGGAAGCGGCGGATGAATATTTGCTGCAACAGTTGGACGACACAGAAATCCGCGGCCCGGTGTTGATCCTGAATGATGCCTTTGGTGCGTTAAGTTGTGCGCTGGCGGAACATAAGCCATACAGCATTGGCGACTCATACATCAGCGAACTGGCGACGCGCGAGAATTTACGCCTCAACGGGATTGATGAATCGAGCGTGAAGTTTCTCGACAGCACCGCTGACTACCCGCAACAGCCGGGAGTGGTGCTGATCAAAGTACCGAAAACACTGGCATTGCTGGAACAGCAACTGCGTGCGCTGCGCAAAGTGGTCACGCCAGATACGCGTATTATTGCCGGTGCCAAAGCCCGTGACATCCACACTTCCACGCTGGAACTGTTCGAAAAAGTGCTCGGCCCGACCACCACCACGCTGGCATGGAAGAAGGCACGCTTAATTAACTGTACTTTCAACGAGCCGCCGCTGGCCGATGCGCCGCAGACCGTTAGCTGGAAACTGGAAGGTACTGACTGGACTATCCACAACCATGCGAATGTCTTCTCCCGCACCGGGCTGGATATTGGCGCGCGCTTCTTTATGCAGCATCTGCCAGAGAATCTCGAAGGTGAGATTGTCGATCTCGGTTGTGGTAATGGCGTTATTGGTCTGACGCTGCTTGATAAAAACCCGCAGGCGAAAGTGGTGTTTGTCGATGAATCGCCGATGGCGGTTGCTTCCAGCCGTTTGAACGTTGAAACCAACATGCCCGAGGCATTGGATCGCTGCGAATTTATGATCAACAACGCGCTCTCCGGCGTTGAGCCTTTCCGCTTTAATGCTGTGCTCTGCAACCCGCCGTTTCATCAGCAACATGCGCTGACCGATAACGTCGCCTGGGAGATGTTCCACCACGCCCGCCGCTGTCTGAAAATCAACGGCGAGCTGTATATCGTTGCCAACCGTCACCTGGATTACTTCCATAAACTGAAGAAGATTTTCGGCAACTGCACCACCATCGCCACGAATAATAAATTTGTGGTGCTGAAAGCAGTGAAGCTGGGGCGTCGTCGGTAAGATTGGCAGCTACCTGCCAGATAAGGCGTAAACGCCTTATCTGGCATACGTTCAGCACATTACCCCCAGGTCGGATAAGACGCGGCAAGCGTCGCATCCGGCACTTCAATGCACGATTTAAATCTCCAGCGCCAGCCGTGTTCCCTGGGCAATTGCCCGTCGTGCGTCCAGCTCCATAGCTACATCGCAGCCGCCAATTAAATGCACAGTTTTCCCGCTATCAATCAGCGGTTGCGCCAGCGCGCGGTTTGGCTCTTGCCCTGCGCAGATCACCACATTGTCCACTGCTAATACCTGCGTTTCGCCGTTGATCACCACATGCAGCCCGTCATCGTCGATCTTCTGATAACTTACGCCTGGGATCATTTTCACGCCGCGCGAGAGCAGGGTGGTGCGATGGATCCAGCCGGTGGTTTTGCCTAACCCCTGTCCCGGTTTGCTGGCTTTGCGCTGGAGCATCACAATCTGCCGTGGGCTACGCGGGATCTGCATTCCCTGCGGGCTTAAGCCACCAGCCTGTTGCAGGCTGCTGTCGATCCCCCACTCATTACAGAACTCGGCAATGTTCTTGCTGGTGGACTCACCCGGCTGACTTAAAAACATCGCCGTATCAAAACCAATCCCGCCACAACCGATGATTGCTACCTTTTTGCCCACAGGCGCTTTGTCGCGCAGTACGTCGAGATAACTCAACACCTTCGGATGATCGATTCCGTCGATAGGTGGAATGCGCGGTACGATCCCGCTAGCGAGGATCGTTTCATCGAACGACTGTAACTGATCCGCCGTCACGGTGTGATTGAGTTTCAGCGTCACGCCTGTTACTTCGATCATCCGGCGGTAATAGCGCAGCGTTTCGTAAAACTCCTCTTTGCCAGGGATCTGTTTGGCGATATTAAACTGACCGCCGATCTCACTGTGAGCATCAAACAACGTTACCTGATGACCACGTGCCGCCGCGTTAATGGCAAACGCCAGCCCAGCCGGACCAGCGCCGACCACCGCCAGATTTTTTTTCTGCACGGCGGGAAGGATCGGCATTTTGGTTTCGTGGCAGGCGCGAGGATTCACCAGGCACGAGGTGACTTTGCCCACGAAGATCTGATCGAGACAGGCCTGGTTGCAGCCAATACAGGTGTTGATCTCATCGGCTCGCCCCGATTGCGCTTTTGACAGCAGCTCCGCATCAGCAAGAAACGGTCGTGCCATCGATACCATATCGGCATCACCGCGCGAGAGAATGTCGTCGGCAACCTGCGGATCGTTAATCCGGTTGGTGGTCACCAGCGGCAGCGAGACGTGGCCTTTCAGTTTGCGCGTGACCCAGCTAAAGGCACCGCGCGGCACGGGCGTGGCAATGGTCGGAATACGTGCTTCATGCCAGCCAATGCCGGTGTTGATAATGGTCGCGCCCGCCGCTTCAATGGCCTGCGCCAGCCCTACCGTTTCGGCAAAAGTACCGCCGCCTTCTACCAGGTCGAGCATCGACAGACGGTAGATAATAATGAAGTCATTGCCGACGCGTTCGCGCACTGCTCGCACCACTTCAACTGCAAAGCGCATCCGGTTAGGGTAATCGCCGCCCCACTGGTCGCTACGCTGGTTAGTGCGCAGGGTCAGAAACTCGTTGATCAAATACCCTTCGGAACCCATCACTTCTACGCCATCGTATCCGGCCTCCCGCGCCAGTTGCGCGCAGCGGGCGAAATTGTCGATCAGTTGCAGGATCTCTTCATGGCTTAACTCATGGGGAACGAAACGGTTGATGGGAGCCTGCAATGCGGAAGGAGCGACCAGATGCGGTTGGTAGCTGTAGCGCCCGGTATGCAAAATTTGCAGGGCGATTTTGCCGCCTTCCTGATGTACGGCTTCGGTTATGGTGCGATGGTGCGGGATCTGGCTTGCGTCATTGAGCATTGCGCCGCCTTCCATGCCAACGCCTGTTAAATCTGGTGCAATACCGCCGCTGACAATCAACGCCACGCCATGACGGGCGCGTTCCGCGTAAAACGCTGCCAGCCGTTCAGCGCCGTCCGGGTATTCCTCCAGTCCCGTGTGCATTGAACCCATCAGTACTCGGTTTTTTAACGTGGTGAAGCCTAAATCCAGCGGGGCGAACAGCGACGGGTAGCTCATAAAATTGTCCAGTATGTAAAATAATTGTTATGTGGTCGGATGAGTTCTAATTTAGCCGTCGCCAGAGAAAAGGGAAAAAGGGAGTGCGGGGTTTGTGATGGGATTCAAAAAGAATACGCCCATTGGAAATGCCGGATACGACGCTTGTCGCGTCTTATCTGTATATGGACACCTCTCGTTGTGCAAGTACGGTGTTCGAAAAATTAATAGGTAACGTGGTGGTCGTCCTGACAGGACGGCAGGCTACGGAGATAGTCAATCACGCTATCTTTAGCCCGCTCATCCGGGGGCATCTTCGACCATTTCAGAATGACTTCGTCGATAATGGGGGCTTTTTGGTCCCTTTCTGTCTTGCCAGGACGGAGGGCAATTGCGGGCCAGGCGCATGTTCCGCACTCTGATTTCCATCCATCAGTAAGGGCTGTGAAGACCTGAAACTTCGGATGTTTTTGACATGGGGGCTGGTCCTTTTGGCCACTTTCCGCCTAACCTGGACGCGGGGGCGGGTGGGCAGTGGCGGGGTAGCCTCATTTTCCGTGCTCAGGTTTCTTTCCACCAGGAAGGGGAGGGAGGATCTGAAATCAAGTGTTCCTTGCTGGTTGCTTGATACCAGTGCTGCGGCAATGGTGCGAAACAGAGTACGGTCAGCTGTTGCACAAGCTGGCACCCCGCCCCCACAGACCTTAAGGTTCACAGAGCGACTATACCTTCCCGGCGTGACGGTGATGGTATGGCCGGAAAACCCGAAACTGAACGATTCAGGGATTATCTGCTTATCACCCCTCACCGTCTGGTACCGATATAGTGCGTTCGTCATGGCAACTGCCAGTTCGTTAACCCGGTCAGGAACAGCTATGCTGCGGTCCGTATCCGCGTTGATTAATTTTATCATCAGCTTCAGAATTACCCGACTGTGCAGGGTCTGCTGCAGGGCCAGGGAAGTTGCAGCGGCCTCACTGATACGGCATGACACCATTGCCGCGGCAATGGTGCGAAACCGGGCACTGCCAACACATTCACGGACCGTCACCCCGCCCCTACTGACCTCAATCTGCACTAATTTGCTATTACTCTCCGCCTTCGTAAAGGTGATGGTGTGGCTGGAAAAAAAGAAACTGAACCTGAACGGCTCAGTGAATGGCTCAGTGCGTTGCAGCTCAGTCCTCACCACCGTCTGATACAGAAACAGCGCGTTCGTCATGGCAACTACCAGTTCATTAACCTCGTCCGTATCCGCGTTGATTAAATTTATTATCTTATTCAGAATTTCACAGCCGTGCTGGGTCTGCAGCAGGGGCCGAGACATTATCGCGCCCGCGCTGATGCTGGAGTTGCGTGGTGTTACCATGAAATGCATTCCTTCCCCTTGTTTTTCTTCCTTGAGTGAGGGAAAGAAATCATATGTTCCTGGCTGGCGACTGCGTGACATCATTTTTGTGACAAAGGCGTGAAACAGGGCACAGTCAGCATCGCCACGGGCATTCCCCCCGTCCTTGCTGACCGCAATGTTCACGAGATTGTCCCCGTTGTAATCCCTTTTCGTGTTCGTGAAGGTGATGGTGTGGCCGGAAAAACAGAAACTGAACGGCTCAGGAATGTACAGGACACGTTCCGGCATGTTCGGATACTCCGGCAGTTCGTTCGTCATCACTGTGTACGGCTGCAGAGCGTCCGCCATGGTAGCCACCAGTGCGTTAACCTGGTCAGGAACACCCGTGCTGCAGTCTGTATTCCTGTTGATTAAATTTATCATCTCTTCCAGACGTGTCCTGCAGCTCTCCTGGTTCTCCAGGGCCAGGGGCAATGTCATACCTGCACTGGCTTTGATGTGGCATGGTGTTACCATGTAATGAATTCCTTTCTCTCAGGGGGGCAGATAGTGCCGTGTTTGCTCACTGGCCCCCCGGAGAGCGGCTGACCCGTTTGTTCAACTCAACAGCTCCAGCACCAGTCAGTGAACAGGGCGCATAACCGTCGGACCATTAAACGTCAGACGGCAAATCAGTATTATTTTATTAATTTCGGTCAGTTGCATTCCGGTTTTTACCGCAGTTTAAAAGAAAAGAGTGCGTATACCCCCGATGCCGCGGGCCAGGGCGGATAAGGCGTTCACGCCGCATCCGCCAGCTGTTGCAAATTACTGCTTACGGAAAAAATCGTTATACAACATATACAAATGCGCGGCGCTCCAGGAGAAATTGGGTGCGCCTTGCTGTGCGCCTGTCAGCGGGTTGTAATTTTCCTGAATTGGTCCATCGGCGGTTAACCCTTTGGCGTGCCGGAAGAACGTATCCGCCAGCTTCAGGGCATCATCGCGATAACCGTAACGCTCCATTCCTTTCAGACCAAACCAGAACTGATCCACCCATACGCGCCCGCGCCAGTAGATATCAGCGCCAAAGGCCGGATTGGTTAACGCCGCCGTTCCCAGCGGAACAAAGGTGTTGAACTCTTTAGGATCGAGCATCACCTTCACCACCGCGTCGGCGTTGGCCTGCGTTGCTGCACCGTTAAACAGCGGTGACCAGCCTTCTGGCCCTTTACCGCGCTCGACAATCGGTTTGCCCGCGCAGCCGTTCGGCAGCGGTTTATCTTCAATGCGCACGTCATAGTAGAACTGGGTAGTCGGGTCGAACATACAGGTGTTGATGTAGTCCGCGAGCTGCTGTGCCAACTGGCGATAGCGTTTGGCCTCTTCCGGCTTACCGAGTATGGTTGCCATCTCCGCCAGATAATGGTTATCGCTGTACATATAGCTGGCCTGATCCACCGACTCCTGCAATAGCGAGTACCCCAGCAACGTTCCGTCCTGACTGCGGTTTTCGGCGAATTTCACCGTCCAGTCGCTACGTTTGCCGCCATTAGCGACATATTTATCCAGCTGTTCTTTGTCGATAAACCCAAAGACGGCGGCGTCATCACGACCTGATTCCCACGACGCAGCAACCTGTGCCGGAATTTCCAGACTGTCGTACTGGCCTTTCTCCACCACACGGGCGTAGTTGTTCAGCCCAGACTGCGTCTCTTCTTTGTCGCCTTTTTTCACCGTAAACAGCATCTCGCCGCTCTCGGTGTTGTGGGCTTTGTCGCGGGTCGCGCCATATTCCGGCACGCCGTTGCCGTTGTGATCGCGGTTACGTAACCACCAGTCGTGATAGGCCACCAGCTTCGGGTACATCTCTGCCAACCAGGCTTTATCCTGGGTGACGTTGTACACTTCCATCACCGACCAGGCGGCAAGGCTGGGTTTGGTATTACGTTCGTTCCAGTTGCCGCCATCGCCGCCACGCTCGGGGCTAAGGTTCCACGCTATCAGGTCGGGGACAAAGCCCACATCCTGCGGACGCACGCTATCGCCGGGCTGGATCTGCCAGGAGAAGACCGCGCGGATATTCTCTTTGGCGATGTCCGGATTGAAATGCGCCATCGCAAACGCCTGCTTCCAGGTATCCCACGGCCAGGTCTGATTGCCGGAGAACCAGCGCCCGGTCACCGACGGCGTGACGGTGTTATATTTCACCGCACCGCCCGGTGAGCGCCAGTTACCGTTGAGCGTTTCGATCGCTTTCACCGCGACGCGCGTCTGTTCCGGCGTCGCATCCGGATTGGTTAACCCTTTCTTCAGATACTCTTCCCAGCGTTGCTGCGAGGCGGTGAGATAAAACGCCGGACGCGCCAGAATATCGCGGATCTGCATTTGCTCTTTGCTAACTTCCTGAGCGGTCAGCAGATGGGAATAGGTGGTGTAGAGCGTCGTCGAACCGTTGATATGCGCCTTACTGGTAAAGCGATTACCGTTGATTTCAGTCTGCACTGGCAGGGATTTATGCACCTGATATTCTGATTCACCGGAGGTCAGCAGATCCCAGGTGGCGCGCACTTTGCCAAAGGTGACTTTCAGGCCATCACGGGTGGCGCTGATTTTGCGCTGATAGTCAGGGTACTCGCCAGCAATGGTTTTATCGGAAAGCGGTTTCCCTTCTTTCGCTTCCAGTTTTTCCAGCAGCTCGCCGTCCCACACCAGATCCAGCGGTTTATTGCTGATGATTTTAGTTTCCAGTAGTGACGTGCGCGGCGTGGCGAAGCGCAGAGTCATTTCAACCTGCACATCTTTTGCTGTCAGTTTTTGCACCAGCGCGCCGGGAATACTGTATGCCTCCAGCGTGAAGTCGACTTTCTTACTGTCCTGCCAGACGGTCAGGCGGTCGAAATTGCTGGCCATAAAGTTGATGTACTCTTCCGTCAGCAGCGCAACGCCCGGAAAGCCGCCCATGGTGTTCGGGCCGTCTGGCAACAGATGACCATGCCAGGCTCCGAGATCGAAAAACGGATTAAAACGCTGGTGATCGTCGTAATCGTAATCCTTCATGTACTGCGGCGCGCCAGTACGGTTAATCGCGTTTTTATAATTGTCGGCGTTAGCGGCATGGGCGGAAAAACTTATCAGCAGAGCGCAGGTTACTGGCGTTAAAATTGTTTTGATTTTCATGAAATTACAGTCCTTATTACCAGTAGAAATATTGCATCAGGAAGAGTTGGTCGCTGGGATCGTGAGAGGCATTTTTCATGTAGAAGCGGCTATCAAAAGCCGTTGCGAAACGTCCGCCGCCGTATTCGTACCAGATACCAAACTGCATGAAAGAGGTGGTTTCATCGTCAGCGTGGTCATGGCGATGTTTGGCGTAGGTGTAAGCGGTGGAGAGATAAACGCCTTTTAACGCTTCATACATGGCGCTCGCCATTATCCCGCTTTCACTTCCCGGTACGTCCAGCCCGTCGGCGCGTCCGGTATGGTGCCAGGCGCGAGCGGCAAAGTTAGGGGTAAGCAGTCCCGTCAGATAGAGTTGCCCTGTGCCGTCGGTGATTTCCAGACCGTTCATCCAGGTGATGCCTTCGGCAAGGTCATACTGGATGTAACCGTTCATCATTGCCGGATAGGTGTATTTGTCGTCGTAGCGATCGTACTTGCCAAAATGTAGCCAGGCTTTGCTTTCGTCATGATGTCCGGCAGGCGTGGCGGTGACGCTATAACGAAAGTTGCCGCTTAAGTTCTGCACCTGCAGCGCGGTCATAATGTCGCGGGTATTGGGAATGACGTAGCCCAGATCGGGGGTGAAGTCGCCCCACCATTGCAGGTCATCCAGCGAGGAATCCTGACGCAGACTGAGCATGATTTCGGTGCCATCATTGGTTCGATAACCGCCATAGAAACGGTTAATCCCACCTTCGAAACCACCCCAGCTATGGTCAGGCACCCAGGCATTACCGTCGTGGTCGGCCTGTACGGTCCAGCCTTCGCCGTAAATCAGGCCGAACCAGGAGCCGTACTTCATCTCCAGTCCACCTTCAATATAGGTGCCGTCGCTGTATTTATGTTTATTCTCACCCTCTAAATCCATATATCCACCAACCCCTAATTCGCCGTAAAAACGAAATGAAGGAGAAGATGTCGAGGTAATGGCGGGTGTTTTTGTGTCGTCATGTTCTGCCGGACGAGCTTCTTCAGCGACCGCAGAAAACGCGTAGCAAAACGGCAGAGCAAGTAATGCTCTGCATGGTGCAGTGATTAATTTCATTGTGTTAATCCATGAGCTAAAGAAAAAGTACAGCCTTTTATCGTTGTAATTATAAAGATATAAAGGCAGAAACTATTTTCCCTCTCCCCATCCAGGAAGAGGGAAAATGCCTGCTCATTTTTTATTAGTCTGCTTAATCAACATTGCTGGCTGGCGTCGCTTCAATATGGCGCTCTTCAGCCGTTAATCCCTTTATATATTTACTGTATTTCCACCACGCAAAGCCGAGGAAGATAACAATACCGCCGACGTTATAAAAAATGATGGTCAGAATATTCGCGCCAGTCGGGAATGTCGAAGCGACAAACCCTACGGCAAATATCGCAATCAGCATTGAAACAACGATAATACCGGTGCGGCGGGAACCCATACGGAAATCACGTGGCAGGTGATCTAATTTGGCGCGTAAATTCAGGTAAGCCAGCATGATGAATAACGGCGGAAGCATGGACGCTGCGGCAGTCATATTAATAATAGTATTCATCAGATCCTGCACGGTATTGGAACCGAGCATCGGGATAATCATCAGCGGGATGACGATCAGGAACTGGATCCACGCTGCGCGCGCCGGAACGCCGTTTTCGTTCAGTTCGACGGTTTTCTTACCAAAGATGCCTTCCGGGATTTCGGAGAAGAAAATTTTCACCGGCGTTGCGGTCCACATCAGCAGGGAACCGAACATCGCGGTAAAGGACACCAGACCGACAAAGCGATTCATCAACGCTTCCGGTAGACCAAAATACGCCGCCATGCCGTGGAATACCTGCACCGATCCGCCAGTAAATTTCAACTCTTTGCTGCTGACGAAGACGTTAATCAGTACCGAGGAGACGGAATACAGCACACCGATAAAAATCCCGGCGAGGATGATCACTTTAACGAACGATTTCGAACCGCCTTTGACGTCGTTAACGTACACCGCGACGGACTCCGCGCCACCTGCGACCATAAAGATCCAGGTGGTAACGCCGAGGAACGCCCAGTTGAAGTTCGGGATCATCGCGTCAACAGTGATCGGATCGGCAGGCTGTACGCCGCCAACCAGCGCCGTGCCTGCCAGTAAAATGTAGGAGAGCGTTAACAGCAGCATCAGCGTTGAAGTGACGGAGGTAATTGGCCCCAACATTTTCGCCCCGTTGGTAGAAACCCAGGTGGAGAAGGCGAACAGCACCATACTGATAATGGTGGTGGCAACCGGTGTCATAATATATTCGTAGCCGAGGAAGGCATACGAAGCATAAGCAATAACGCGCGGTAACAGCGAGGTGAAAAAGAACAGGTTTACGAACCAGTAGGTATAGGCAGTAATAAATGCCCAACGCCCGCCCAGCGAACTTTTTACCCACGCGTAGACACCAGCTTCTGAGTTTTTATTTAACGAAACAAATTCTGCGATGATCAGACAGAAGGGAATAAAATAAAAAATCGTCGCGAGGAAAAACATCGGTGCCGAGGCCAGTCCAAGCTCAATATTATTATTGATAACGTTGTTAAAGCTGTAAACGGCGGCAAAAGTCAGCGAGAGCAAGCCGAATTTGCCGATTGTATTACGTTTGGTATCAGACATAACACATCTCCGAAAATGTGTAGGGTAGCGGTGGCGGCAAACTCCTTTTGCCGCCGTAGTTGTTATTTGTTATGGAAATAACCATCTTCGATGGTGACTTTAAGAACCACTTTTTTGACCGCGTTATTGCAGATAAACCGATACGCTTCATGGATATCGCAAATAACGACTTGCCCTTCGTGGACCTCAACGGTTTCTCCGCAGCCTTTTAAATATTCACGGTCAGTTTCATCACGATAATATTCCACTACCTGTAATGTCTCTTTCGGCGCATATTCAATTTTTTGCTGCCCTTGCAGGTAGTAATGCACTTCAAAATAGCGTCGATGCCCGGTAAATAACGCATCGGTCGCGGAGTCATTTTCCACACGGTAGGTCAATGAATCACCGATGGAGTGGGCGACGCCAGGCTGAATGTTGTCGATATTTTCAATCGCTTCAACGCAGCGTTGCCACTTCTTGCCAGAGGCGTAAATCTGGCGGAACTGTTCTAAGTTATCGATGATCCTCATTGCTTATTCTCGCTGTGCAAATTCGTGGAAAAGAACCCTGCGCCGAACTCATACGACGCCAGGCTTTGCGCGGTAGCTTCTCCGCCAGAAATCGGCAGCAACGTAAAGCCGTAGCTGAAGTCACGGAACCAGACGCGCCAGGAGTCCAGCACCTCGCTGCCCCAGGAGTTGGAGCCGAGGCCAAGCAGCTGGTGGTCGAGATTCAGGGTGATGTCATCACTGCGCTGCAACTCGTTACAGTGCTGGGCAGCGTGGATGTTTTCCTGGGTGTAGTGCCAGGCACTGAAGTTAATTGGGCGCTGCGGAATAACCAGCAGACCATTGCCGTGGCGGTTAGTCAGTGCCGTCCAGCGGACATGCTGACGGTTGCCGTTGTTCTGTGGGAAGGGATAGTTCTCGAACATGGCATCGACGGTGCTGCGCCAGATATCGATGATGTTAGCCTGCTGGCTGTCGGCGTAGTTTTCGCCCGGTCCACGACCGTAATACGCCACCTGGTCGTATTCGCCGTTAATCCCCATGGTGAAACCGATGCACGGAATGATGTGCGGATAGTCGCCGTAACGCTCGCCGGAAAGCGCCACGTTAACCTGGCCATCGGCAGCGATGCGCCAGATGTAGGTGCAGCGCATCCCGAAGTCAAACACCGGTGGGGCAATAACCGTGCGGCTGATGATCAACACTTCACCATCGCTCTGTTCTACGGCAAAGTCGCGCAGATGTTCCTGCATGATCTGCAAATGATTCGGCTGCCACAGCCCTTCGTACTCCTGCTTGTGGTTGTCGATCATTGGCTTGAAGAAGTTGATCTTTGGCTCGCGGGTCAGCAGCGACTCGCCATTCACCTGCCAGGATGTCGGTTTGCCACTCATTTTTGAGAAGGTGATCGCGAAGTTGTAGCCGCGAACGGTGCAGCTCAAACGATCGTCTTCCAGCGTCAGCGGACGCGCATTATTCGGTGCGAAAGGTACAGGCTGCGCGGTATTTTCCTTCAGCGGGAACTGATAAGTGGCGATAGAATGCCCGGCTTCGCTGTAGCGGGTGCGGGAATCTTTGGTCACCGTAATGTTGAGAAACGCTTCACGAGCGTCCAGTTGCGGCAGCGTGATCTGCAAGGGGGCTTCGCTGTTCGGTGCAACGTCGCACAGTTTAATCTGCTGCGTCGCGAGCGTTTCACCTTCGGCGCGCACCTCTGCGTGCAGGGTGTAGTCATCAAGCGTGGTAAACCACAGTTTATTTTCGACTTTCAGTTCGCCGCGAGTCAGATCCAGCGCGTGGATTTTTACCGGCGCAATAACCTGTTTGTACTCTTTCAGGCCCGGTCCCGGCGTCTGATCGGAATAGATCAAACCATCAAGACAGAAGTTATAGTTGTTGGGATAGTCGCCGTAGTCGCCGCCGAATTTATACCAGACATTGCCGTTGTCATCCTGCGCCTGGATCCCGTGGTCGCACCATTCCCAGACATAATGTCCCTGAATGCAATCGTGCTTATAGAAGACGTTCTGGTACTCCGTCAGCCCACCTGGTCCGTTCCCCATCGCATGAGCATATTCACAGATGATGCGCGGCTTCGGATGCGGGTATTCACCAAACTCATTCATCAGCGGCACGCGGGTGTACATGGTGGAAATAATATCGACCACTTCAGCATCGCGATCTTCTTCGTAATGCACCAGTCGCGTGTCATCCAGCGCCTTCGCCGCGTGGTACATCGCGCGGATGTTACAGCCATAGCCGGATTCATTGCCCAGCGACCAGATGATGATCGACGGATGGTTTTTCTGCGCGTGAATATGGCGAACAATGCGCTCGACGTAGACTTTTTCCCACTGCGGATCGTCGGTAATACGGCTGATATCGCCGACATTAGCAAAGCCGTGCGATTCGACGTCGGTTTCCGCCATCACAAACAGGCCGTAGATATCACACAGTTCGTAAAAACGCGGATCGTTCGGGTAGTGAGCGGTACGCACGGAGTTGATGTTGTGCTGCTTCATCAACTGGAGATCTTTCTCGACGCGATCCATTCCAACGGCGCGGCCTTTGCGATGATCGTTGTCGTGACGGTTGACGCCGTGCAGCATCACATAACGGTTATTGATCCAGAACAGACCGTCGCGCACTTTGATATCACGGAAGCCAACGCGTTGTGGTACCACTTCCAGAACGTTGCCGTCGGCGTCTTTCAGCGTCATGACCAGATGGTAAAGATAAGGGGATTCCGCTGACCATTGCTGCGGCTGTTCGACAGTAAAAGCAAAGCTGGCGCTGGTCAGTTTTTCAATTGCCAAATGATCAATGGCGCTGCTGTGCACCAGGCGTTCCCCATCAAACAGGGTATATTCCAGCGTCGTTACGACAGGGGAGGCGGCGAGATTTTCCAGCACCACTTCGCAGGAAAGCGTGGCATCGCAATAGGCTTCGTCAAAGTCGGTACGAACGGTGAAATCGTTAATATGTGTTAGTTGTTTTCCGATCAGATAAACATCGCGAAAGATCCCCGCCGACCACCACATATCCTGGTCTTCCACGTAGGTGGAATCCGCCCACTGCATCACGCGCACACACAACAGGTTGTCGCCGGTTTTAACCATCGTGCTGATGTCAAACTCTGCGGTCAGGCGACTGCCCTTGCTGAAACCCACATACTGACCGTTAACGTAGACTTCAAAATAGGTTTCGACGCCGTCAAATTTAATCAGCGTCTGTTTACCCTGCCAGCCGTCGCTGAGGGTGAAAATACGTTGATAGGCACCGGTTGGGTTATCGCTGGGAACAAACGGTACATCGATGGGGAATGGAAAACCTTCGTCGGTATATTGCAGTTTGCCGTGACCTTCCATTTGCCACATGGCGGGGACGGTAATATGCCCCCAGTCAGCCATTAACTCAGAGGTGAAGGCTTCTGGCACTTGCAGCGGGTGGTCAAAAAAGTGGAAATTCCACTGACCGCTTAAGGGCAGAAACAGGCTGCTGGTTTCGCGGGCAAAGGTACGCGCTTGCGCAACAGAATCATATGAAAAAAAGTACGCACGCGGCGCAAGTCGGTTTTCGTGGGTGAGCTGAATGTTTTCCCAGCGATTCATAGGGCCTCCCGGTAGAGAGAAATCGGAACCATTTATGGTGATGGTAGTTTGTGTAATTGCTGGGGAGTTTAGTAAAATTTTTACTAAAAAGTAGCGGGTAAATGCATTTACTTTAACTGGATCACGAAAATAAACGGCAGCACTGTCCGGCAAAAACGATTGCCGGACAGTGTGTAAGGGGATTTAACGGGTCGTGCCGCGCAGTTTTAATTTGCTGGGAACGAAGACTAACAGCGGCAGCGCGCGACCATCGCGGGCTTTTTCATACACCAGGTTAACGCCCTGGCTTCCCATCATTTCGGAATGGATGCGCACGGTGGAGAGCGGCGGAAAGGTAAATCGCGCGGTGGGGATATCATTAACGCTGATAAGTGAAATATCCTGTGGGATGTTCAGGCCACGTTCATGAATCGCCCGCAGTACGCCGATAGCAATGGAATCGGAAGCAACAAACAGTGCCTTCGGATAGTCTTCCCGCGCCAGCATCTGTTTTGCCAGTTCATAGCCCGACGAACTGGAAAAACCGCCGCGCCAGATATCCTCTTCGCGTACCACTTGTTTCAGTCGGCCATATTCCGCAAAGGCGACCTCACGAATATCCGCCTTGCCTGGCTCATCTTCACCGCCAATAAAACCAATACGATTAACGCCCTGGTTGATATAGAAGTCGATGATTTCTTTACTGATGCGTGCCAGATCGATATCCACCGCATCGTAACCGCTGCTAGGTTCGTGAAAGTCGATAAAACAGATATTGTCGGTCAACGCACAGGCGGCGGCGCGCAGGGCGGGCGTGGGTTTGCCGACAATTAAAATACCGGTGACGTTTTTAATGTCTGGTAAGCCGTTGTGTTCATAACAGTTGGTCAGTTCGATCGCCAGCTTTTCGCACTGAGTTTCAATGCCGTGGCGGATCGCCAGATAGTAAGGATCGTTGATCTCCAGCTCCTGCTGGTAGCTGTAGATAGCCAGAATATGGTGTTGGTTAACTGCGCCTGTCTGGAGTTTACGGGCGCTACTGGTCTTGTACTCCAGCTTTTCGGCGATCTCGAGAATGCGATGTTTCGTCTCTTCTTTCACATTCAATGTCGGATCGTCATTTAAGACCCTGGATACTGTCGCCAGGGATACGCCAGCTTCGATTGCGATGTCTTTTAGTGTTGCCATGTTTACCTTTTTTACTTTCCCTGATGTGCGCCTCCATTGTAGAGGAAGTGCTTATCGGATCACCTGTTTTCAGTAAATAAAGCGCGTTTCTTTGACGCTGTAACGGTAACACAGCGGCTTGCGAATGTGATCACGCCTGCATTCTCCATTTTTAGCCTACAGGATTGAGAAAAACTTTTGCTATAGTTTAGTAAAATTTTACCCGAAGGGAGGAAACAATGGAAACCGTGGCTTACGCTGATTTTGCACGTCTGGAAATGCGCGTCGGAAAGATTGTGGAAGTGAAACGTCATGAAAACGCCGACAAGCTGTACATCGTACAGGTTGATGTGGGTGAAAAAACGCTGCAAACCGTGACCAGCCTGGTGCCGTACTACAGCGAAGAAGAGCTGATGGGAAAAACGGTGGTGGTCTTATGCAATCTGCAAAAAGCGAAAATGCGCGGTGAAACGTCGGAATGCATGCTGTTGTGTGCGGAAACCGATGACGGCAGTGAAAGCGTGCTGTTAACGCCGGAGCGGATGATGCCTGCGGGCGTACGTATCGTATAAAAAGATCGGATGGCGACGTCGTATCGCCATCCGATTTGATATTACGCTTCTTCGACACTTACTCGCATGGCTGCCAGCGCCTTACGCGCCGCTTTGATCACCAGTTCACACTGTTCAATGGTCAGTGTCAGTGGCGGTTCAATGCGGATCGTTTTGGCGTTATTGAGCGTTCCGGCCACCAGAACGCGCTGGCGGAACATCTCGCTGGCAAAGTTATAGCCGATTTCGTTATCAACAAACTCAATCGCCATTAACATCCCTTTACCACGCGCTTCCTGTACCAGATCGGGATATTCCCGCGCCAGTTGACGGAAACCGTCCAGCAACATATCGCCTTTTTGTTCAGCCTGAGCCGGTAAGTTTTGTTCCAGCAACACATTGATGGTCGCCAGCGCCGCCGCACAGGCCAGCGGGTTGCCGCCAAAGGTGGTGGTATGCAGGAACGGGTTGTCGAACAGGACGGAAAACACCTCTTCAGTAGCGATGGTTGCGCCAATCGGCATCACGCCGCCGCCGAGGGCTTTTGCCAGACACAGGATGTCCGGCTGTACGTTCTCATGCTCGCAGGCGAACATCTTGCCCGTGCGCCCCATACCGGTTTGCACTTCATCGAGGATCATCAGTGCGTCGAACTCATCGCACAGCTTACGCACGGCGGTGAGATAGCCCGGCGGCGGCAGAATGACGCCACCTTCACCTTGAATCGGCTCAAGGATCACTGCAGCAACATCATCACCGGTTTTTTTGCACTCGCTAAGGGCCGTGCGCATGGCTTCGATATTGCCAAACGGTACATGACGGAACCCTGGCAGCAGCGGCATAAATGGTTTGCGGAAGGTCGATTTCGCCGTGGCCGACAGCGCGCCAAGTGATTTACCGTGGAACGCGCCGCTGGTGGCAATAAAAGTAAACTTGCCGCGCGGTGACTGATAAGCCTTCGCCAGCTTCAGCGCTGCTTCAACGGACTCGGTGCCGCTATTACAGAAGAAGCTGTATTTCAGTTTACCGGGCGTTAGCGCCGCAAGGGTTTTCGCCAGCATCGCCCGTAACGGATCGAGCAGCTCCTGGCTGTGCAGCGGTTGTTTCGCAAGTTGATTCTGTACGGCGGAAACCACAACTGGATTACGGTGCCCCACGTTGAAAATACCAAAACCACCCAGGCAATCAATAAACTCCTGTCCCTGGGTGTCGACAAGCGTATTCAGACTGCCCGCTTGCCACTCTACGGCTCCGTAATCCCCGCCGGCGGTAACAGATTTGCGATACTCTAAAAACCCCGGATTGACATGCTCTTTGAAGTATTCAATCACCTCCCGGTTAAGTGCTTTCATCTCCTCATGATCCAGCGTTCGCTTTTCAATGAGATTCAGGGCGTGGGCGCTGCACGCTAAAGCAGATGCGCTCGAAGGTAACCTGTTCAAAATATGCTCCGGAGGCTCGCGTATCACATGATACCGATTTAAGTATTGCAGGGATTGCGCCACTCCGGCTGCGATCGCGAAAATCGGGATAAACACAAATTCGGTTATCATTTGTGCAATATTTAATGCTATTTGTTAACATATGTTGTTATTTTGCACGGTTTTTGTCGGGTATGGATTTGGCGATTGCTTCACAAATGCACACTTTCAGGGCAACAACTGCCTGATTTTTGGGCAAGATAATTAACGTTTTCGTATAGTAACAGAGTGAAAGTATTTTAAATCAAGGGATTAGATTTATGCTTTAATCACAAATTGCGATCTAAATCAAATTAATCAGTTAAAGATAACCGCAGCGGGGCCGACATAAACTCTGACAAGAAGTTAACAACCATATAACCTGCACAGGACGCGAACATGTCTTCTCATCCGTATGTCACCCAGCAAAATACCCCGCTGGCGGACGATACCACTCTGATGTCCACTACCGATCTGCAAAGCTATATCACTCATGCTAATGACACTTTTGTGCAGGTGAGCGGCTTTACCTTGCAAGAGTTACAAGGGCAGCCGCACAACATGGTGCGTCACCCGGATATGCCAAAAGCGGCGTTTGCAGATATGTGGTTCACCCTGAAAAAAGGGGAGCCCTGGAGCGGCATCGTGAAAAATCGCCGCAAAAATGGCGACCATTATTGGGTGCGGGCCAATGCGGTACCGATGGTGCGCGAGGGAAAAATCAGTGGCTATATGTCGATTCGTACCCGGGCGACGGATGAAGAGATCGCGGCGGTGGAGCCGCTGTACAAAGCGTTGAACGCCGGACGTACCAGTAAGCGTATTCATAAAGGCCTGGTGGTGCGTAAAGGCTGGCTGGGTAAACTGCCTTCATTACCGCTTCGCTGGCGGGCGCGTGGCGTGATGACCCTGATGTTTATCTTGCTGGCGGTCATGCTTTGGTTTGTTGCTGCCCCGGTGGTGACGTATATCCTCTGTGCGTTAGTGGTATTGTTGGCAAGCGCCTGTTTTGAATGGCAGATTGTCCGCCCGATAGAAAATGTCGCCCGTCAGGCACTGAAGGTGGCGACCGGAGAGCGTAATAGTGTTGAGCATCTGAATCGCAGCGATGAGCTGGGGCTGACATTACGCGCGGTAGGGCAGCTTGGCCTGATGTGCCGTTGGCTAATTAACGATGTCTCAAGCCAGGTGTCCAGTGTCAGAAACGGCAGTGAGACGCTGGCGAAAGGTACCGATGAACTGAACGAACATACCCAGCAGACAGTTGATAACGTTCAGCAAACGGTGGCGACCATGAACCAAATGGCGGCGTCGGTGAAACAGAACTCTGCCACGGCGTCGGCTGCCGATAAACTTTCTATCACTGCCAGTAATGCGGCAGTGCAGGGCGGGGAGGCGATGACCACGGTGATCAAGACAATGGACGATATCGCCGACAGTACCCAGCGCATTGGCACCATTACTTCGCTGATTAACGATATTGCGTTTCAGACCAATATTCTGGCCCTGAATGCGGCGGTGGAAGCGGCGCGTGCCGGCGAACAAGGCAAAGGTTTTGCAGTGGTGGCAGGGGAAGTGCGTCATTTAGCCAGCCGCAGCGCCAATGCTGCCAACGATATTCGCAAGCTGATTGATGCCAGTGCTGATAAGGTGCAATCCGGTTCGCAGCAGGTACACGCAGCCGGACGGACGATGGAAGATATTGTTGCACAGGTGAAAAACGTCACCCAGTTGATAGCTCAGATTAGCCATTCAACGCTGGAACAGGCCGATGGGCTTTCCAGCCTGACCCGTGCAGTGGATGAGCTTAACCTCATCACCCAGAAAAATGCCGAGCTGGTGGAAGAGAGTGCGCAGGTGTCGGCGATGGTGAAACACCGCGCCAGCCGACTGGAAGACGCGGTGACGGTGCTGCATTAATCGATATGCCGCATCCGGCAATCGGTGATTAATCCAGTTGCGTAATATCAAAAGCGGCGCGGTCGATCACCGCAATGATCTTTTTTATCTGCGCATCAGTGATATCGCTCTGGTTGACGCGTAAATCCAGCACCGCTTTAAAATTATCCAGTGCCCGCTTCATTTGCGGGTTCTGGCGGAGTGCAGCGCCAACGCAACGCGCTTTGATGCGTTCTTCGATCATCTCCACCTGTTCGCGGTTTTCTTCCAGCCACTGCGCGCCCTGTTCGGTCAGCGCAATCTGCTTCTTACCACCTTCCTCTTCGCGGATGGTAATCAGCGACTGCTCCTGGAGAAAATCCAGCGTCGGGTAGATGACGCCCGGGCTTGGGGTGTAATTCCCCTGGGTTAGATTCTCAATCGCTTTAATCAACTCGTAACCGTGGCTGTCATCGCGCGAGAGAATATCCAGAATCACCAGACGCAATTCACCGTGACCAAAGAAACGCTGCCGACGACCGCCGCCGCGACCGTGGCGACCACCGCAGCATTGACCGTGTTCATGCTGGTGACCGTGTCCGCAGTGCTCATGTTCTGACTTCTCACCTTTGCAGCAGCCTTCATGGCGTGGCTGGCCTTCATGTTTACAACACCCTTCGTGATGATGGCTCATATCAGTCTCCTTTTGCTTGATTAGATATATCTTATTTATATCTGATATGAGCGCTCTTGCAAGTATAAAAATGATTTTTAAACGTGGATGCACCTCACATCCAGGCCGGATAATGCGTTCACGCCGCATCCGAAAGCCTTGCTACGACGCTGAATGTCTTCTCATACTTCAGATATATCAGTTCTACAAATCGCTTGCATTTATCATGATTAACAATCATTATCATTTGCGAAATTTTATTTAGATATATCTGATTACCATCATGAAGGCGATAACAATGAATAACTCCCCCCGCTACCCGCAGCGCGTTCGCAATGATCTGCGCTTCCGTGAACTGACTGTATTGCACGTTGAGCGCATCAGCGCCGGTTTTCAACGCATTGTCCTCGGCGGCGAGGCGCTGGACGGCTTTACGTCGCGCGGCTTTGACGATCATAGCAAACTCTTCTTTCCTCAATCTGATGCTCACTTTGTGCCGCCAACAGTAACGGAAGAGGGCATCGTCTGGCCGGAAGGACCACGCCCACCGTCGCGTGACTATACACCGCTGTATGACGAACTACGCCATGAACTGGCGATTGATTTCTTTATTCACGAAGGTGGCGTCGCCAGCGGCTGGGCGATGCAGGCGCAACCGGGCGATAAACTCACGGTGGCAGGTCCGCGCGGTTCGCTGGTGGTGCCAGAGGATTACGCGTATCAGCTGTATGTCTGCGATGAATCCGGAATGCCCGCACTGCGCTGCCGCCTGGAAACGTTGAGCAAACTTGCCGTTAAACCGCAAGTTAGCGCGCTGGTTAGCGTGCGGGATAACGCCTGTCAGGATTATCTCGCGCACCTTGATGGTTTTAATATCGAATGGCTGGCACATGATGAGCAGGCAGTAGATGCGCGTCTGGCGCAGATGCAAATCCCTGCCGATGATTACTTCATCTGGATAACCGGCGAAGGCAAAGTCGTTAAGAATTTAAGCCGCCGCTTTGAAGCGGAACAGTATGATCCACAGCGGGTACGTGCAGCGGCTTACTGGCACGCAAAGTAACTGATATATAAAAAGAAAAAGGCTGACGATTTCTCGTCAGCCTTTGCTATGTCTGGTGGCCCCTGCTGGACTTGAACCAGCGACCAAGCGATTATGAGTCGCCTGCTCTAACCACTGAGCTAAGGGGCCATGGTAGCGGATTATAAAGTAACTCCGTGTCGCAATCCAGCCATTACCGCGCGCCTGCTGTTTTTATAAACAATGTATTTTCAATCCGTTATACTTTTCCTGGTGATGTTAGAAAGGAGTAAATATGGTTGAGGATATTTTGGCTCCAGGGTTACGGGTCGTGTTTTGCGGTATCAACCCTGGGCTTTCATCCGCCGGGACTGGTTTTCCCTTTGCTCATCCGGCAAATCGCTTCTGGAAGGTGATATATCAGGCCGGGTTTACCGACCGTCAGTTGAAGCCGCAGGAGGCACAGCATCTGCTGGATTATCGTTGTGGCGTCACCAAACTGGTAGACCGTCCAACGGTGCAAGCCAATGAAGTTTCAAAGCAGGAGCTACACGCAGGCGGGCGTAAGCTGATTGAAAAAATTGAAGATTATCAGCCGCAGGCGTTGGCGATTCTGGGCAAACAAGCATATGAACAGGGATTCAGCCAGCGCGGTGCACAGTGGGGGAAACAAACGCTCACCATTGGTTCGACGCAGATTTGGGTGCTGCCAAATCCCAGTGGTTTAAGTCGCGTTTCACTGGAGAAACTGGTTGAAGCGTATCGCGAGCTGGACCAGGCGCTGGTAGTGCGTGGGCGATAAAAAACGCCACCGAAAAGGTGGCGTTTGTGCGGAGGGACTAGTGCCGGGTACGGCGTAACACCTGATCCGGCCTACCGATTAATCGTCCAGGAAGCTACGCAGCACTTCAGAACGGCTCGGGTGACGCAGTTTGCGCAGCGCCTTCGCTTCGATCTGACGGATACGTTCGCGGGTAACGTCGAACTGTTTACCCACTTCTTCCAGCGTGTGGTCGGTGTTCATATCGATACCGAAGCGCATACGCAGAACTTTCGCTTCACGCGCGGTCAGGCCAGCCAGCACGTCGTGCGTTGCCGCACGCAGGCTTTCGGTGGTCGCAGAATCCAGCGGCAGCTCGAGGGTGGTATCCTCGATGAAATCCCCCAGATGCGAATCTTCATCATCACCGATCGGCGTTTCCATGGAGATTGGCTCTTTGGCGATCTTCAGCACTTTGCGGATCTTGTCTTCCGGCATCAGCATACGTTCAGCCAGTTCTTCCGGCGTCGGTTCACGGCCCATCTCTTGCAGCATCTGGCGAGAAATACGGTTGAGTTTGTTGATAGTCTCAATCATATGCACCGGAATACGGATGGTGCGCGCCTGATCCGCGATAGAACGGGTGATCGCCTGACGGATCCACCAGGTTGCGTAGGTGGAGAACTTGTAACCACGGCGGTATTCGAATTTATCAACCGCTTTCATCAGGCCGATGTTACCTTCCTGAATCAGGTCAAGGAACTGCAAGCCACGGTTGGTGTATTTCTTGGCGATAGAAATAACCAGACGTAAGTTCGCTTCAACCATCTCTTTCTTCGCACGGCGGGCTTTCGCTTCACCGATGGACATACGACGGTTGATATCTTTAACCTGCTCGATGGTCAGGCCGGTTTCTTCTTCAATCTGCTGCAGTTTCTGCAGGGCGCGATGCACTTCTTCAGAGACATCGTGCAGTTTTTCCGACCACGGCTTGTTCATCGCAATTGCCGCGTTGAACCAGGTATCGCTGGTTTCGTTGCCGGTAAACAGGGTAATGAAGTTTTTCTTCGGCATTTTGCACTGCTCAACACAGAGCTTCATGATCAGACGTTCTTGCGTACGAACGCGGTCCATCATGACGCGCATGCTGTTGACCAGGTAGTCAAACTGCTTCGGCACCAGGCGGAACTGTTTGAATACTTCAGACAGTTTCAGGATCTCTTCCTGAGCGGCAGCGTGACTGCGACCTTTCGCTTTGATGGTGTCACGCGTTACAACGTACTGAGCGCGCAGTTCCGCAAATTTTTCACGAGCCAGTTCCGGGTCGATGCTGTTGTCATCATCGGCGCTGTCGTCATCGCCATCTTCTTCGTCTTCATCTTCGTCATCGTCCAGATCTTCCTGGGAAAGCTCAGAACCGACGTGAGTGGCGGTAGGTGCCAGATCTTCTTCTGCGTTCGGGTCAACAAAGCCGGTGATCAGATCGGACAGACGCGCTTCTTCTGCTTCAACACGATCGTACTGTTCCAGCAGATAGGTGATCGCTTCCGGATATTCAGCAACGGAGCATTGAACCTGGTTGATCCCGTCTTCAATACGCTTAGCGATGTCAATTTCGCCTTCGCGGGTCAACAGTTCAACGGTGCCCATTTCACGCATGTACATGCGTACCGGGTCAGTCGTGCGCCCGATTTCAGATTCCACGCTGGAAAGCACCTGCGCGGCGGCTTCGGCAGCATCTTCGTCCGCGGTGTTTTCAGCCAGCATCAGATCATCGGCATCCGGTGCTTCTTCCATCACCTGAATGCCCATGTCGTTGATCATTTGGATGATGTCTTCGATCTGATCTGAATCGACGATATCTTCCGGCAGATGGTCATTGACCTCGGCATAGGTCAGATAGCCTTGCTCCTTACCACGGGTGACAAGAAGTTTCAGCTGTGACTGCGGGTTTTGCTCCATAAGACGGTATCCACACTTATTTCATGAGGTTGGTGTTGGGCGATTGACCCGATGTCCTTCAGCCGTTAACGCTGAAATCCAACGGTTGTTTACCGCCAACGATAATTACGAGGGCGTACTTATATATTTGCCGCTGCCTCTCAGTGCGGCTGTCGGGGGCTTCCCGATCGCTCTTCGGCACTTAAGCCGTTAAATCACTTTTTCGCCAGCTCCTGGTTTAATGTCCAGAGCTCCAGGCGTTCTTCGTTGCTTAAACCATGCGTGCGCTCACGAGCGATTAACTCTTCCTGGCGCAGTTCAAGCAGCGAATCAAACATATGGTTGAGTGAGTCGGTGAAGGTTTGCTCAGCAATATTCTTATCTGCTATATCGTCCCACATCGACAGTTTTTCAAGGGTGGCAGCATTATTTGTACCACGATAGTGCTCTAAAAGTTGCCCGGTGGTCAGACCTGGCTGAGAGAGACAAGTGTTGACCAGTTCTCTGAATAAGCCAAGTCCAGGGAGCTTATTTTCATCCAGATTCTCAAGCGGCGGGACCAACGTCGCTAATTCTGGATTTTGCACCAGCAACCCTATAAGTATACGCATGGTCGTGCGTTTTAGCTGCGGAACAGGGCGAGAAACGCCGCTCTCTGCCGCTTTTGGCATTAATCGTTCAAGCTGGCTGTCATCAAGTATGCCTAATTTGTTGCCTAATTCCTGACGAAGATATATTCGCAGCGTTTCGCCCGGCACTTGCGATATCAGTGGCAGTGCCAGCGTACTCAAACGTGCGCGCCCGTCAGGGGTACTCAGATCAACTTGCGGCATCAGACTGTTAAACAGAAATGCGGAGAGTGGCATCGCCTGCTCCATCCGCGCTTCAAACGCTTCTTTACCTTCTTTTCGTACCAGCGTGTCAGGGTCTTCGCCATCAGGCAAAAACATAAAGCGTAGCTGACGACCGTCTGTCATGTAAGGCAGCGCCGTTTCCAGCGCTCGCCAGGCGGCATCGCGGCCTGCACGGTCGCCGTCATAACAGCAAATGACATTGTTGGTCGCGCGGAACAACAGTTGTATGTGATCGGCGGTGGTTGACGTACCTAACGACGCAACGGCGTAATTAATGCCGTATTGCGCCAGCGCCACCACGTCCATATAGCCTTCGACCACAAGCAGACGATTGGGTTCAGCGTTATCCTGCTGCGCTTCATAAAGACCGTAAAGCTGGCGGCCTTTATGGAAAATGTCCGTTTCCGGCGAGTTCAGGTATTTGGGGGTATCGTTGCCCAGCACGCGTCCGCCAAAACCAATCACCCGACCGCGTTTATCACGAATGGGGAACATCACCCGCTCGCGGAAACGATCGTAACTGCGACCCTGATCGTTAGTGACCAACATGCCCGCATCAATCAATGACTGGCGATTTTCTGGATTGCCGCCAAACCGCTTCAGGACGTTGTCCCAGCCGGGGGGAGCAAAACCAATCGCAAAGCGGGCGATAACCTCGTGGCTTAATCCGCGTTTTTCCAGATACTGGCGCGCAGACGTGGCAACAGGTTGCTGTAAAGATTGTTGGTAAAACGTATTCAGACCGTCCATCAACTGATAAAGCGTTTGCCGTTGATGGCGCTCGATCTGGCTGGGGCCGCTGCCTGCTTCAAATGGCACTTCAAGATTGTGCATTGCTGCCAGCTCTTCGACCGTTTCGACGAACTCAAGCTTGTCGTAGTTCATCAAGAAGTCGATCGCGTTGCCGTGCGCGCCACATCCAAAGCAGTGGTAAAACTGTTTCTCACCGTTAACGGTGAATGATGGGGTTTTCTCGTTGTGGAATGGACAACACGCGTGGAAATTCTTGCCCTGCTTTTTCAGCTTCACACGGGCATCGATCAGATCGACGATGTCAGTGCGTGCCAGCAGATCATTAATGAATACGCGTGGGATTCGTCCAGCCATAGGCCCCGATTTTTAGCAATTCATAAACGAAAATAAGCCGCGCATTCCTTTCGGAAGCACGGCCTTACAACTACAACTCGGTCTGATCGGAGAGCAACGCTCTCGGGGAATTAGTACAGACGAGTGCGGCGTGCGTTTTCGCGAGCCAGTTTCTTCGCGTGACGTTTCACTGCAGAAGCTTTAGCGCGCTTACGTTCGGTAGTCGGTTTTTCATAGAACTCACGACGACGAACTTCCGCCAGAACACCTGCTTTTTCGCAGGAACGCTTGAAGCGACGCAGAGCTACGTCGAACGGCTCGTTTTCACGTACTTTAATTACCGGCATGTGCCTCTCACCTTTGATTAATTCGGTTTGCCGCTGGCATCAACGCCAGCTTATTTCAAAATGGTGCGGAATTTTACTGCAATTGCTGCTGCTTTGTAAAGCACCGCGGCCTTTTTTGAAAGGGACTTTTATAAGGGTGAGGAGTATACACGAGGCTTTCTCCAGGGGCGAACAAAGTTTTACATCAACCCGCATTGGTCCTACACTGCGCGGTAATAAAGCGAGGTAAAACAAGTCATGCGTGTACTGGGTATTGAAACTTCCTGCGATGAAACCGGCATCGCCATTTACGACGATGAAAAAGGTTTGTTAGCCAACCAATTGTATAGTCAGGTGAAATTGCACGCTGACTACGGCGGCGTCGTGCCTGAACTGGCCTCCCGCGATCATGTGCGTAAAACCGTACCGTTGATCCAGGCGGCGCTAAAGGAGTCTGGTTTAACGGCAAAAGACATTGATGCTGTGGCCTATACCGCAGGCCCTGGATTAGTCGGCGCGCTGCTGGTTGGCGCGACCGTGGGGCGTTCTCTGGCGTTTGCCTGGGACGTTCCGGCGATCCCGGTACACCATATGGAAGGGCATCTGTTAGCGCCGATGCTGGAAGATAACCCACCGGAATTTCCGTTTGTCGCGCTGCTGGTTTCCGGCGGTCATACGCAGTTAATCAGCGTGACTGGCATTGGTCAGTACGAGCTGCTCGGCGAGTCTATCGATGATGCGGCTGGTGAAGCGTTTGATAAAACCGCGAAGCTGCTGGGGCTGGATTATCCTGGCGGGCCATTACTGTCGAAAATGGCGGCTCAGGGTACAGCCGGGCGCTTTGTCTTCCCGCGCCCGATGACCGACCGTCCGGGGCTGGATTTCAGCTTCTCCGGCCTGAAAACCTTCGCGGCAAATACCATTCGTGACAACGGCACCGACGACCAGACGCGTGCTGATATCGCCCGCGCCTTTGAAGATGCGGTGGTCGATACGCTGATGATTAAGTGCAAGCGGGCGCTGGATCAGACGGGCTTTAAGCGACTGGTCATGGCGGGCGGCGTGAGTGCTAACCGTACGTTACGGGCGAAGCTGGCTGAAATGATGAAAAAACGCCGTGGCGAAGTGTTCTACGCGCGTCCGGAATTTTGTACTGATAACGGCGCGATGATCGCCTATGCCGGAATGGTGCGGTTTAAAGCAGGCGCGACGGCGGATCTCGGCGTTAGCGTGCGTCCGCGCTGGCCGCTGGCTGAGTTACCGGCTGCGTAAAACTCTCGGGTGCCGGAGAGTCACTTCCGGCACCGTCCTCACTTAAAGCAACACCATGGGCATCCACAGTAAGCCGGTAATCACCAGCAACACGAGGAATATCAGCCCAAAAATTGCCCCCAGTCGCCAGTAATCCACCGTTGGCAGATAACCACTACCGTAGTAAATCGGACTGGGTCCGGTGGCGTATGGCGTAAGAATGCTCCCCAGACCAATTGCCGCGCCAACCATCAGGCAGAACACGGGAAGCGGGATTTCCGGCATCGCCAGCGCAGCGGCAATCATCATCGGTGCGAGGGCGGAGGTATACGCCGTGGCGCTGGCAAAGAAGTAGCGCAGCAGATAAAACACCACAATCAACGCCACCATCACCATCGTTGGCGAATAACCGTTTAAGCTGCCTGCTAACAGTTTGCCAAACCAGCTAATAAAACCGGTGTTGTTGAGTCCGGTAGCGAGGGTGATAAGCGAGGCCAGCCAGAAGAAAACGTTCCACGCCGCTTTATTACTGACAATGTCGTCCCAACTGATAATGCGCAGAAGCAGCATCAGTGCCACCACGCTGTAACCGACCATCGCGGCATCGATATAATCACCGCCGAAAATCCACAGCACCAGTGCGCCTACCATCAGCCCCAGCATCCGTTTTTCACGAGAACAGAGCGGGCCCATTGCCTGCAGTTCCGTCTCTGCCCAGCGCGGCACCTGATCACCAGACTTCAGTACCGGCGGGTACAGCACGTAAGCCAGCCAGGGAACCAGCAGAACCAGTAAAATACTGAGCGGCAACATCCCGAGGAACCAGTCGCCCCAACTCAGTGTGGCGTGAGATGCGCTTTTCATCAGGCCAATTAACAGCAAGTTAGGTGCCATCGCCGTCAGGAAAATGGCGCTGGTCACGCAGTCGGCAACAATCCCCATCCACATGATGTACGAGCCAATGCTGCGCGAACTGCTGTCGTTTGGTTGTGATTGATAGAGCGGTGGCAGGTTACGGATGATGGGATAGATAATCCCCGCACCGCGCGCCGAGTTGGACGGTGTTACAGGTGCCAGGATCAGCTCGGAGAACATCACCGCATAGCCGAGAAACAGCGTACGATGCCCCATCTTTTTCACCAGAATCAGCGCGATACGTCGCCCCAGCCCGGTTTTTTCATAGCCTGTGCCAAACATAAAGGCGGCGAAAATCAGCCAGATAACCGAATTAGAAAAACCAGAAACCGCCCAGGAGAGGGATTTGGCGGTGAACTTAAAACCTGGCTGGGCGAGCTGCTCCGGGCTAAACAGCAGCCACGGCGAGAGAATGGCGATAATGGAGATACCCACCATCGCCACCACGGCACCCGGCACGGGTTCGAGGATCAGTCCAACGATCACGCCAGTAAAAACGGCAAAGTAGAGCCAGGTATGACTCTCCAGCCCTGCGGGAACCGGAATTAGAGCAATAATGGCGATGACCGCCAGCGGCGCAAGGTATCGCCACCATTCAGTGGAAGGTTTCATCGTGTTATGCCTGCGAAAAAGGAGAGGGGGTGAGCCTCTCCGGGAGGGTTATTTGATGTAGTGGACGTGCTCGCAAATCTCTTCCACGATGGGATCGCGGCGTTCGGCGAACAGCTTTTTGTTTTCGGCTATCAGGTTGTTGCCGTGGGTATCAATAGAGACAATCAGCGGACCGAACTCTTTGACCCGGCAGACCCACAGCGACTCCGGCATCCCGAGTTCTGTCCAGTGCACCTCTTCAATCTCTTCCACCTGGGTTGCCGCCAGTACTGCGCAGCCTGCCGGGAAAATCACATGCAGCGCCTTGAATTTCTGGCAGCCTTCTTCGGTCAGCGGCCCCATTCCGCCTTTGCCGACCACCAGTTTCACGCCGGTCTGTTCGATAAATTCACGTTCAAAACTTTCCATACGCATACTGGTTGTCGGACCGACGGAAACCATCTCCCATTTGTCGCCGTTTTTGCGCACGATGGGGCCAGCGTGGAAAATCGCTTTGCCGTTGAGATCGTAAGGGATCGGACGTTTCAGTTCGATCAAGCGGCGGTGACAAACGTCACGGCAGGTCACCAGCGTACCGGTCAGGTAGATCACATCGCCGACGCGAATATCTTGCAGATCTTCAGCTTTGATCGGGGTTGTCAGGATCTTTTTCATAACGCGCTCCGGGTGTGAGACAGATTTTCAAAGGAGAGATCGGCATGAACCAGCAGTGTGCCGCGACGATGCGCCCAGCAGCCTGTAGAAACAGCAACGCCGATGGTTGACGGATGGCGGGCGGCAGATTCGATATGCACGCCCATCACTGAACTGTTGCCAGTCAGCCCTTGTGGACCAATCCCCAGACGGTTGAGTCCTTCTTCCAGGCGTACTTCCAGCTCTGCCGCTTTTGGATTTGGATGGCGGCTGCCAATCGGGCGCAAAATGGCTTTTCGCGAGAGCACGGCGGCGGTTTCCACCGAGGTGGCGATGCCCACGCCCACCAGTACCGGTGGACAGGCGTTTACGGCGAGGGTGGAGATATTTTCGAAGACGAATTTCACTACGCCTTCGTAGCCTTCTGACGGCATTAACACTTTCGAGCGGCCTGGTAGCGTGCAGCCGCCGCCTGCCATGTAAACTTCGATTTCCGCATCGTCATTGTCGTGGATGATGTCCCAGGTGACCCACGGTACGCCGCTACCGGTATTTTTGCCGGTATTTACTTCGTCAAAAATTTCTACCGCATTGTGACGCAGTGGCGCTTTGACGGTTGCCTCTTCCACGGCTTGTTTGAGTATGCTTTGCAGCTCGCCAAGCAGTGGGAAACGGGAACCGACCTTAACAAAAAACATGATTTCGCCGGTGTCCTGACAGGCAGGACGATTCAGGTCAATCGCTTTTTGCATGTTGTCGAACATCGTATGGTAGATAATTTTCCCCATCGACGACGTTTCGGCATCCTTTAGCTGTTTTAGTTTATCCACCACGTCATCAGGCATTCGGGTAGAAATCATTGCGGTAAAGTTAGCGACAATCTCCGTCAACTTATTCACTGCCTGTTGCTTATTACTTTCGCTCATCATGGCAACTCCAGTTTCTTTATTTGTCTGGAAAAATTCACCACAACAAACTACCACTAAAAATGTGGTTTTATATTTTTTGCCAGCGTGAATATGTAATTAACAGTTCGTGAATCAACGCGAAAATAAGAATGAATATTGCGCCAGAGCAGGGAATGGCAATGTTTTGCGAAATACACTGCGCTTATCACAACTGCGGATAATTAACGATGCTGAATAGCTGGCCTTTAGCCAAAGATTTGCAGGTACTGGTAGAAATCGTCCACAGCGGGAGTTTTAGCGCCGCAGCGGCGACGCTTGGGCAGACGCCTGCATTTGTCACCAAGCGGATCCAAATCCTTGAAAATACGCTGGCAACAACGCTGCTGAACCGCTCCGCTCGCGGCGTGGCGCTGACTGAAAGTGGCCAACGTTGTTACGAGCATGCGCTGGAAATCCTCACCCAATATCAGCGACTGGTCGATGACGTCACGCAAATCAAAACGCGCCCGGAGGGGATGATTCGTATTGGTTGCAGTTTTGGTTTTGGGCGCAGCCATATTGCGCCAGCCATTACCGAACTGATGCGCAATTATCCTGAGTTACAGGTGCATTTTGAATTGTTCGATCGGCAAATTGATTTAGTGCAGGATAATATTGATCTGGATATTCGTATTAATGACGAAATTCCTGATTATTATATTGCGCATCTGTTAACGAAAAATAAAAGAATATTATGCGCAGCACCTGAGTATCTGCAAAAATATCCGCAGCCACAATCCTTACAGGAATTAAGTCGTCATGATTGTCTGGTGACCAAAGAGCGCGATATGACCCACGGAATATGGGAGTTGGGGAACGGTCAGGAGAAAAAATCGGTGAAGGTAAGCGGGCATCTTTCCTCCAATAGCGGCGAGATAGTGTTGCAATGGGCGCTGGAGGGCAAAGGGATTATGTTGCGTTCCGAGTGGGATGTGTTGCCGTTTCTGGAGAGTGGCAAACTGGTGCGAGTATTGCCGGAGTATGCACAAAGCGCCAATATCTGGGCTGTTTACCGGGAGCCGCTCTATCGCAGCATGAAATTACGTGTCTGCGTGGAATTTCTGGCGGCATGGTGCCAGCAACGGCTGGGCAAGCCCGACGAAGGCTATCAGGTTATGTAGACTCGCGAAAAATCACTCAGGATCCTTTTCGCGCTTTCTTTTGAATTTCGTCCAGATTTTTGTCTCTTGACGACGCCACAGACGCTGGATGTTGTCATGATGACGCAGCAGGATCAGGCAAGAGAGCATCGAAACCGGGAAGGTGAATTGTGGCTTAAACCACCAGACATAAAACGGAGCAATCAGTGCACTGACAATCGCTCCCAGCGACGAATATCCGCTCAATAGCACGGTCAGTAACCAGGTTCCCGCCATTACTCCAGTAAGATCCCAGCCAATTGGTGCGATGGCACCAAAAGCGGTAGCAACGCCTTTTCCTCCTTTAAAACCGAAGAAAACGGGCCAGATGTGTCCAAGACAGGCGGCGATGGCAATTAAGCCTAGCCAGAAGGGGCTGACACCTAATTCATATGCCCCCCAGACAGGCAACATTCCTTTCAGAACGTCGAAAATCAGTACTGCTACGGCTGCTCCCTTGCCACCGATACGTAACACATTGGTTGCGCCAGGATTGCCGGAGCCGCTGGTTCGCGGATCGGGCAGCCCACACAAGCGGCAAACCAGAATGGCACTGGAAATGGAGCCGCAGAGGTACGCGATGAGGATCATTCCAGGCGCGATTGCACTCATAAGCTGTTCCGTTTTGAAAATTCGTGTTCAACGATGAATCTGTGGATAATACGCACATTTCGCCGGAAGTGGTATCCGGTTAGCCAAAAAGCAGGCAGGACGTGATGGATATTGTATTTATAGAGCAACTTTCGGTAATCACCACTATTGGTGTTTACGACTGGGAACAGACCATCGAACAGAAGTTAGTGTTCGATATCGAAATGGCGTGGGATAACCGTAAAGCGGCGAAAAGTGATGATGTGGCGGATTGCCTCAGTTACGCTGACATTGCAGAAACGGTAGTCAGCCACGTCGAGGGGGCGCGTTTTGCGCTGGTGGAACGTGTGGCGGAAGAGGTGGCGGAGCTGCTGTTAGCACGCTTCAACTCGCCGTGGGTGCGTATCAAACTCAGCAAGCCAGGCGCAGTGGCGCGGGCGGCGAATGTTGGCGTCATCATTGAGCGTGGCAATAATCTGAAAGAAAATAATTAATTTTACAGCTGTTAAACCAAACGGTTATAACCTGGTCATACTGCAGTAGTTCGGACAAGCGTTACATTTTTATAATTTAGGGGTTTATTGATGAGCGATATGCACTCGCTGCTGATAGCGGCAATATTGGGTGTGGTCGAAGGATTGACAGAATTTCTGCCGGTATCCAGCACGGGCCATATGATTATTGTCGGTCACTTGTTGGGGTTTGAGGGCGACACGGCGAAAACCTTTGAAGTCGTGATCCAGTTAGGATCAATTCTGGCGGTAGTAGTGATGTTCTGGCGGCGTCTGTTTGGCCTTATTGGTATTCACTTTGGTCGCCCGTTGCAGCACGAAGGAGAAAGCAAAGGCCGTTTAACGCTGATCCACATTTTGCTGGGGATGATTCCGGCGGTGGTACTGGGGCTGTTGTTCCACGACACGATTAAGTCGTTGTTTAACCCGATAAATGTGATGTATGCGCTGGTCGTTGGCGGTCTGTTGCTGATTGCCGCCGAATGCCTGAAACCAAAAGAACCGCGTGCGCCGGGTCTCGATGATATGACCTATCGTCAGGCGTTTATGATTGGTTGCTTCCAGTGTCTGGCGCTGTGGCCGGGTTTCTCTCGCTCCGGGGCGACCATTTCAGGTGGGATGCTGATGGGCGTGAGCCGTTACGCTGCTTCCGAGTTCTCGTTCCTGCTGGCGGTGCCGATGATGATGGGCGCAACGGCGCTTGATCTCTACAAAAGCTGGGGCTTCCTGACAACCGGCGATATCCCGATGTTTGCCGTTGGGTTTATCACTGCCTTCGTAGTGGCGCTGATAGCGATTAAAACCTTCCTGCAATTGATTAAGCGGATTTCGTTTATCCCATTCGCCATTTATCGCTTTATTTTGGCGGCTGCGGTGTACGTCGTGTTCTTTTGATTGAGGGATAGTGTCGGATATGACGCATGTGCGTCTTATCCGACCTGGACGGTGTTTGCAATATATTGAAATTTAAGTGCTTAATCAGGCTTTGGGCAACGTTGTTCCTTCCAACTGGCTACCGCCGCAATCCGCCGTCGGGTCAGCTCCTCGCGAATCTCCACACCTTTAAATCCCGCTTCAACGACGGCTTTTGTTGGTACTGACTGTGCCACTTCCCAGGCTTCGCGCAACCAGCGGCCTTGCGGGTAGTCCGCCGATTCAAAACCGGTTCTGCCGCGCACGTCAGCCTCGCTGGTCAGCGCCAGTTGCTCGACACGCTGCGGTTTACGCCAGGCGTCAATGGAATCAAACAATTTGACGATGGTTTTTGGGTTCAGCATTGGGAAGGTGTGGATGAGATCGTGAAACTCAGCCACCAGTCTGGCTAAATCGCGAATTTCATTTGGCACGCGCAGACGCTGGCATAGTTGTTCCACTAACTTAACACCCGCCGGGCCATGACCATGATGACGCGGCCAGAGTTCTGGCGGCGTCAGTCCTTTACCGAGATCGTGGCATAAAGTTGCGAAACGGACATCGACCTGCGGACTCAGCATCGCCGCCATTGAGAGCGTCATTAAGGTATGAATACCCGTGTCGATTTCCGGATGCCATTTGGCAGGGGCCGGAACGCCGAACAGGGCGTCAATTTCCGGGAATAAAACGCGCAGTGCGCCGCAATCGCGCAGTACCTGGAAGAACACTTGGGGATTGCGGGTGGTGAGGGCGCTTTCCGTCTCTTTCCATACCCGTTCAGGCGTCAGGTGTTCCAGTTCACCCGCATGGGTCATCTCGCGCATCAGTGCCAGAGTTTCATCGGCAATACGAAAACCGAGGTGGGCATAACGCGCAGCAAAACGCGCCACGCGCAGTACGCGTAACGGATCTTCGCCAAAAGCGGGGGAAACATGGCGCAACAGACGATTTTGCAGATCGCCCAGACCGTTGTACGGGTCGATAATCTCGCCGTTATCGTCCTGGGCCAGCGCATTAATGGTCAGATCGCGACGCTTAAGATCATCTTCCAGCGTGACATCCGGTGCGGCATAGCAGGTAAAACCGGTGTAACCGGAACCGGATTTCCGTTCAGTACGTGCCAGCGCATACTCTTCATGCGTTTGCGGATGCAGAAAAACAGGAAAATCGCGGCCTACCTGCTGGTAGCCCGCGTCGAGCATCTCCTGTGGCGTACTGCCGACCACCACCCAATCTCTGTCTTTGACCGGTAGCCCTAACAATGCATCCCGAACAGCACCACCGACCAGATAAATCTTCACGCCATCATCCCTTCGTCAAATACACAATTCCTAATAATAAGACAGTGCAACGAAGAAGGCGATTTAGTTCATCCAGCGATCTTTACGTTTGCGGCTTGGGATCAGGTGCGGCAGTACCAGACCGAGCAGCAAGCCAAGCCCCAGCACGCCGCCGCCATACATAAACCATTGCATGATGATGGTGCGCTGTTTGTCATCCAGCTGTACGCTGGCGGCATCGACCTTTTTCTGCGCGACAATCAGCTCGTTTTTCAGTTTCTGATTTTCTTCTTTTAACCCGTTGATCACGCTGTCGCTCTGCGCCACTTTTTGCTGCATTTCTGCGGTGCGCTGATTCCAGGTGTTATCGATATTGGTGAGTTTATCGGTCAGGGTTTTGACCTGATTTTCCAGATCTGGCACACGGGAGCGCAGACTTGGCTCAGTGCTAAGTTGTTTCAACGGGATCCAGGCGGTACGGCCAGAGCTGTCTTTCACCTGGGCATAATTGGTGTTGGCGTCAGTTTGTAATAAGGTCACTTCCTCGCCGGCGTTAACCGTGCCCACGAGGCGATAATGATCTCCCGGACCGCTACGGACCCAGGTATTCAGTTCATCAGAAACATAGCGCGTTTCTTCAGCGTGTGAGACGGCAGTGGCGCTAAGTGCGAGTAAAGTTAATCCGATCAGGCGTAATTTTGGCATCAGGCTGTCGTTATTGTCATGGAAAGTGGAACGATAGTAGTGGCATCAGTGTCGCTACGCAAAGCATTCGACATCAATCGGAATCCTCTGTGTCAGGTCTTGCCACTGCTTCAAACTTTTACGCCCGTCAAATTGCCCGTTGCATGGCAATTTGGCGCAAAATACTATCTACTGACAAAAAAGATCGCGTTAAGTTCGCCGTTCATCGTCACTTATGTGACATAACCGATAAGTAAAGGCCATGGCTCAGGAAATCGAATTAAAGTTTATTGTTAATCACAGTGCCGTTGAGGCGTTGCGTGACCATCTCAATACGCTGGGCGGCGAGCACCATGACCCCGTGCAGTTGCTGAATATTTACTACGAAACGCCGGATAACTGGCTGCGTGGGCACGATATGGGCTTACGTATTCGTGGCGAAAACGGTCGCTATGAGATGACCATGAAAGTTGCAGGAAGAGTGACAGGCGGCTTACACCAGCGCCCGGAATATAACGTGGCGTTGAGCGAACCGACGCTCGACCTGGCGCAGTTACCGACGGAAGTCTGGCCGAACGGCGAATTGCCCGCCGATCTCGCTTCCCGCGTACAACCGCTGTTCAGCACCGATTTTTATCGCGAAAAATGGCTGGTGGCGGTCGATGACAGCCGAATTGAAATCGCTCTCGATCAGGGGGAGGTGAAAGCGGGGGAATTTGCTGAACCTATCTGTGAGCTGGAACTGGAACTGCTTAGCGGCGACACGCGCGCGGTGCTGAAACTGGCGAACCAACTGGTATCGCAAACCGGATTACGCCAGGGCAGCCTGAGCAAAGCGGCGCGTGGCTATCATCTGGCGCAGGGCAATCCGGCGCGTGAAATCAAACCGACCACCATTTTGCATGTTGCGGCAAAAGCCGATGTGGAACAGGGGCTGGAAGCGGCGCTCGAGCTGGCGTTAGCGCAATGGCAGTATCATGAAGAACTGTGGGTACGCGGCAACGATGCGGCGAAAGAACAGGTGCTGGCAGCCATTGGTCTGGTCCGTCATACACTGATGCTGTTCGGTGGTATTGTGCCGCGCAAAGCGAGCACTCACTTACGTGATTTGCTGACTCAATGCGAAGCGACCATCGCTTCTGCGGTTTCTGCCGTGACGGCGGTCTACTCTACCAAAACGGCAATGGCGAAGCTGGCGTTGACCGAATGGCTGGTAAGCAAAGCCTGGCAGCCGTTTTTAGATGCCAAAGCGCAGAGTAAAATGAGCGATTCCTTCAAACGCTTTGCCGATATCCATCTTTCCCGCCATGCCGCTGAACTGAAAAGCGTTTTCTGCCAGCCGTTGGGCGATCGCTACCGTGACCAGTTGCCACGTCTGACGCGTGATATTAACTCAATACTGTTGCTGGCGGGTTACTATGATCCTGTCGTCGCGCAAGCCTGGCTGGAGAACTGGCAGGGGCTGCGTCACGCTATTGCGACCGGGCAACGCATTGAAATTGAACATTTCCGTAATGAGGCAAACAATCAGGAACCGTTCTGGTTGCACAGCGGAAAACGTTAATCAGGCAAGGATAAAATCGCTTATGAAGCCGCTCTCTTCACCGTTACAGCAGTACTGGCAGACCGTTGTTGAGCGGCTGCCAGAGCCTTTAGCCGAGAAATCACTTAGCGCACAGGCGAAGTCAGTACTTACTTTCAGTGATTTTGTGCAGGACAGCGTGATTGCGCATCCAGAGTGGCTGACGGAACTGGAAAGCCAATCGCCGCAGGCCGACGAATGGCAGCATTACGCGGCATGGTTGCAGGAGGCGCTCAGCAATGTGAGTGACGAAGCCGGGTTAATGCGCGAGCTGCGGCTATTCCGGCGGCGCATTATGGTGCGCATCGCCTGGGCGCAAACGCTGGCTTTGGTTACTGAAGAGAGCATATTGCAGCAGCTCAGCCATCTGGCGGAGACGCTGATTGTCGCCGCGCGTGACTGGCTGTATGACGCTTGCTGCCGCGAGTGGGGAACGCCGTGCAATGCGCAGGGCGAAGCGCAACCGCTGCTGATTTTAGGCATGGGTAAGCTGGGCGGTGGGGAACTGAATTTCTCCTCAGATATCGATCTGATTTTTGCCTGGCCGGAACATGGTTGTACGCAGGGCGGACGCCGGGAACTGGATAACGCGCAGTTTTTTACCCGCATGGGGCAGCGGCTGATTAAAGTGTTGGATCAACCAACGCAGGATGGCTTCGTCTATCGCGTGGATATGCGGCTGCGTCCGTTTGGCGAAAGTGGCCCGCTGGTGCTGAGCTTTGCCGCGTTGGAGGATTATTACCAGGAGCAGGGGCGCGACTGGGAGCGTTACGCGATGGTCAAGGCGCGGATTATGAGCGATAGCGAAGGCGTCTATGCTAACGAGTTGCGTGCGATGCTGCGCCCGTTTGTTTTCCGTCGTTACATCGATTTCAGCGTGATTCAGTCGCTGCGCAACATGAAAGGGATGATTGCCCGTGAAGTGCGTCGACGTGGTTTGACCGACAATATCAAACTCGGCGCAGGCGGCATTCGCGAAATTGAATTTATCGTTCAGGTGTTCCAGCTCATTCGCGGTGGGCGCGAACCGTCGCTGCAGTCGCGCTCTTTACTGCCAACGCTCAGCGTCATTGCCGCGCTGCATCTGCTTTCTGAAAACGATGCTGAACAATTGCGAGTGGCGTATCTGTTCCTGCGGCGTCTGGAAAACCTGCTGCAAAGCATTAACGACGAACAAACCCAGACGCTTCCTTCTGATGAGCTTAACCGTGCGCGGCTGGCGTGGGCGATGGACTTTGCTGACTGGCAGCAACTGACTGGGGCGCTGACCGCACATATGACCAATGTGCGCCGGGTGTTTAATGAATTGATTGGCGACGACGAAAGCGAAACTCAGGAAGAGTCGCTGTCGGAACAGTGGCGTGAGCTGTGGCAGGATGCGTTGCAGGAAGATGACACTACGCCAGTGCTGGCGCATCTTAGCGAAGATGATTGCAAACAGGTGCTGACGCTGATTGCCGATTTTCGCAAAGAGCTGGATAAGCGTACCATCGGGCCGCGCGGGCGTCAGGTGCTCGACCATCTGATGCCGCATCTGCTAAGTGATGTCTGTGCGCGTGAAGACGCTGCTGTCACGCTGTCGCGCATTACCGCCTTGCTGGTGGGAATTGTTACCCGCACTACCTATTTAGAATTGCTCAGTGAATTCCCCGCGGCGCTTAAACATTTGATTTCTCTGTGTGCCGCATCGCCGATGATTGCCAGCCAGCTAGCGCGTTATCCATTATTGCTGGACGAACTGCTCGATCCAAACACTCTCTACCAGCCGACGGCGATGGATGCCTACCGTGATGAACTGCGCCAGTATTTGCTGCGCGTGCCGGAAGATGACGAAGAACAACAGCTTGAGGCGCTGCGTCAGTTCAAACAGGCGCAACTGTTACGTATTGCGGCAGCGGATATCGCCGGTACGCTACCGGTAATGAAAGTGAGCGATCACTTAACCTGGCTGGCGGAGGCTATGATAGATGCCGTCGTTCAGCAGGCGTGGGTTCAAATGGTTGCCCGCTACGGTAAGCCAAATCACCTAAACGAACGCGAAGGGCGTGGTTTTGCGGTGGTCGGCTACGGCAAGCTGGGCGGCTGGGAGTTAGGCTACAGTTCCGATCTTGACCTGATCTTCCTCCATGATTGCCCGATGGATGCGATGACTGACGGCGAGCGGGAAATCGACGGGCGACAGTTTTATCTGCGTCTGGCGCAACGCATTATGCATCTGTTCAGTACGCGAACCTCTTCCGGCATTTTGTATGAGGTGGATGCACGGTTGCGTCCGTCCGGGGCGGCGGGAATGCTGGTGACATCCGCAGAAGCGTTTGCCGATTATCAGAAAAACGAGGCCTGGACGTGGGAACATCAGGCGCTGGTGCGTGCGCGTGTAGTGTACGGCGATCCGCAGCTCACCGCGCACTTTGACGCAGTACGCCGGGAGATTATGACGCTGCCGCGCGAAGGCAAAACCCTGCAAACAGAAGTGCGGGAAATGCGCGAGAAAATGCGTGCCCATCTCGGCAATAAACATCGCGATCGCTTTGATATCAAAGCCGATGAAGGCGGAATTACCGATATCGAATTTATTACTCAATATCTGGTGTTGCGCTACGCTCATGAAAAACCGAAGTTAACGCGCTGGTCAGACAACGTGCGCATTCTGGAACTACTGGCGCAAAACGACATTATGGAAGAGCAGGAAGCGATGGCGCTGACCCGTGCTTACACGACGCTGCGCGATGAACTTCATCATCTGGCATTACAGGAATTGCCGGGCCATGTGTCGGAGGATTGCTTCACCGCAGAGCGTGAACTGGTGCGGGCAAGCTGGCAGAAGTGGCTGGTGGAAGAATGAAGTATGGTATTATCGCGCGCAAATTTTGAATCTCTCAGGAGACAGGAATGAAAGTAACGCTGCCAGAGTTTGAACGTGCAGGAGTGATGGTGGTTGGTGATGTGATGCTGGATCGTTACTGGTACGGTCCCACCAGCCGTATCTCGCCGGAAGCGCCGGTGCCCGTGGTTAAAGTAAATACCATCGAAGAACGTCCGGGCGGCGCGGCTAACGTGGCGATGAATATCGCTTCTCTCGGTGCTAATGCACGCCTGGTCGGGTTGACGGGCATTGACGATGCAGCGCGCGCGCTGAGTAAATCTCTGGCCGACGTCAACGTCAAATGCGACTTCGTTTCTGTACCGACGCATCCGACCATCACCAAATTACGGGTACTTTCCCGCAACCAACAGCTGATCCGTCTGGATTTTGAAGAAGGTTTCGAAGGTGTTGATCCGCAACCGCTGCACGAACGGATTAATCAGGCGCTGAGTTCGATTGGCGCGCTGGTGCTTTCTGACTACGCCAAAGGTGCGCTGGCAAGCGTACAGCAGATGATCCAACTGGCGCGTAAAGCGGGTGTTCCGGTGCTGATTGATCCAAAAGGTACCGATTTTGAGCGCTACCGCGGCGCTACGCTGTTAACGCCGAATCTCTCGGAATTTGAAGCTGTTGTCGGTAAATGTAAGACCGAAGAAGAGATTGTTGAGCGCGGCATGAAACTGATTGCCGATTACGAACTCTCGGCTCTGTTAGTGACCCGTTCCGAACAGGGTATGTCGCTGCTGCAACCGGGTAAAGCGCCGCTGCATATGCCAACCCAGGCGCAGGAAGTGTATGACGTTACCGGTGCGGGCGACACGGTGATTGGTGTCCTGGCGGCAACGCTGGCAGCGGGTAATTCGCTGGAAGAAGCCTGCTTCTTTGCCAATGCGGCGGCTGGTGTGGTGGTCGGCAAACTGGGGACATCCACGGTTTCGCCGATCGAGCTGGAAAACGCAGTACGTGGACGTGCAGATACCGGCTTTGGCGTGATGACCGAAGAGGAACTGAAGCTTGCTGTAGCGGCAGCGCGTAAACGCGGTGAAAAAGTGGTGATGACCAACGGCGTCTTCGACATTCTCCATGCCGGGCACGTCTCCTATCTGGCAAATGCCCGCAAACTGGGTGACCGCCTGATTGTCGCTGTGAACAGCGATGCCTCCACCAAACGGCTGAAAGGGGATTCCCGCCCCGTTAACCCTCTCGAACAGCGTATGATTGTGCTGGGTGCACTGGAAGCGGTCGACTGGGTGGTGTCGTTTGAAGAAGACACGCCGCAGCGCTTGATCGCCGGGATCTTGCCAGACCTGCTGGTGAAAGGCGGCGACTATAAACCAGAAGAGATTGCCGGGAGTAAAGAAGTCTGGGCCAACGGCGGCGAAGTGCTGGTGCTCAACTTTGAAGACGGTTGCTCGACGACCAACATCATCAAGAAGATCCAACAGGATAAAAAAGGCTAACCGGAAAGCGTTTCACAGATCTCGCTTCGTACCTGGCAGGCCTATTGACGCTGTTGTTTTTTCAACCTAGAGTAAAGGAACAAGGGTAAGGGAGGATTTCTCCCCCCTCTGATGAGTTGTTAGTAAGTCGGGAAACTTAACAGTAACAACACAACCAGTATGATGACGAACTTCATCATAACCCTTTCCTTCTGTAAGGCCCCTTCTTCGGGAGGGGCTTTCCCGTTTCAGCCCCTTGCTGACTCCCCGATTGTTGATGAGCGCCGGACCCCGCGCAACGCTTTCCCTGAGGCAGTTTTGCCTTCCCCGAGTGGTCACGCAAAACGCTGCAACAGCCTGATCATTTGCACCTTTTAGCGGAACGCAGATATAAAAAATCCCCGGCTTTTTGGGCCAGGGATATGTGTTAATGAAACCTTCTTGACGCTGATTTTTTTTCAACCTAAAGTAAAGGAACAAGGGTGAGGGAGGATTTCTCCCCCCTCTGATTGGCTGTTAATAAGTGGCGAAACTTACAAGTAACAACACAATCAGTATGATGACGAGCTTCATCATAACCCTTTCCTTCTGTAAGGCCCCTTCCTCGGGAGGGGCTTTCCCGTTTCAGCCCTTTGCTGACTTCCCGATTGTTGATGAGCGTCAGACCCCGCGCAATGCTTTCCCAGAGGCAGTTTTGCCTTCCCCGAGCGGTCACGCAAAAGGCTGCAACGACCTGAGCATTTGCAGTTTTTTGCGGAACGCAGATATAAAAAATCCCCGGCCTTTTGGGCCAGGGATGTTCATAGTTGAAAATTTATTCTACGTTTTCTGCGACGGGAGTTGTTGAGGTTAAGGGTGAAGTCAATGCCGCCAGTGAGCCGCCTGAAACGCCAATTTCATTGAGCAAGGAGTCAATCAGTGGTGCCTGTGTGCGGTAAGAGAGTGCGGCTGATAATGCCTGTTCTGCCAGGTTTCCGCCACTAACGCTGCCTGATGCCGCATTCCCCGCAGCACCACCTCGGTTTAATCCATCGACCTGAATAATCTTGATGCCGTCGATAGACTTCATCGGCTCAACGGATTTCTCTATTACTGCAGGTAACGACTGTAATAGCGCCAGTTTGAATTTAAGGCTGGTTTGTTCATCAGAAAGTACGTTGATAGCGTCGTTCAGCGCACGTTGCGCTTCTGCTTCCGCCAGACCCTTTTTACGCGTAGCTTCGGCTAACTCAACGATTGCCGCCGCCTGCATCTCTGCGGCTTCTTTCTCTGCTTTCGCCCGCACGGTCAGTTCAACCGCTTTGGTTTCTGCATCCTGCGCGGCAGCGATTAGGGCAACTTGTTTAGCACGATCGGCTTCTGCGGTCTGGCGAGTTGTTTCTACGTTTTGCTGGGCGCTTACCGCTTCTGCAAGTGCAAGGTTGGCACGCGCTTCCGCTTGTGACTGCTGTTCCGATTTGGCGGCAATAGCGATCGATTTCGTCTGGTTGGCGATTTCGGTGACCTGCTGTTGTTCGATCTCTTTAATGCGAACTTCACGTTCAGCTTCAACTTTTCTGGAACGGACGGCCTGTTCGCGGTCGATTTCCGTTTCCTGAATCTGTCGTTCAGCCAGAATTCGCGTCTGCTCTGCTTCCCGACGACGCTCGGCCTCAAAAGCCGCAATTTTCGCATTCTGCTCAGCGGTACGGGTTTTAACCTGCTGCTCCTGCTCAAGCGTCATAAACGCTTCTTGTTGTTCAATCTCCAGCTTCCGCGAAAGTGCATCACGGTTTTTCTCACGCACCGCAACTTCTACATCCTGTTCAACTTCGTTACGTTCGCGACGACGGCGCTCCGTCTCCTGCGTCAGCTTGGTTAAACCTTCGGCGTCAAAGGCGTTGTTAGGATTGAAATGTTCTTTCGACGTCTGGTTAAAGTTGGTAAGTGAAACGCTTTCCAGTTCCAGGCCGTTTTTCGACAGATCTTCAGCAACGGTATTTTGTACGCCCTGCACGAAGTTCTCGCGGGTATCCTGTAACTCATGCATGGTCATTTGTGCAGCTGTTGCACGGAGGGCATCGACAAATTTATCTTCAACCAACATACGTAAGTCTTCAGGCGACAGGGTGCGTTGCCCCAGCGTCTGGGCGGCGGTGGCAATACCTTCTACTGAAGGTTTTACCCGCACAAAGAAAGCGACAACGACATCGACGCGCATACGATCTTTCGTAATCAGGCTATCAATGGTTGAGCGGCTGACTTCCAGCTTCAGAGTATTCATATTGATGGGGATTATTTCATGAAAGATCGGCATCACGATTGCGCCACCGCTCATTACCACTTTTTGCCCACCTAAACCAGTACGAACAAAAGCTTGCTCTGCCGAAGCGCGACGATAGAGCCTGGCGAAAATAATTCCAATAATAAACAGAATGCATACGGAAATAATCGCGGTAAACATCCAGGAGGGCACAGAATTAACAATATCATCCATTATTAAATTTCCTTTTGATTAATAAATTACAATATTTGGGGCCAGGGATTGTTTTCCGCCAAATATCGCGTTGCAGAAAGTCGGCAAATAATTAACACTTTGTCTCCTTTAGTGAAACTTTTTCCTTCTTCAGGCTCTAGTAGTAAATAATGTATTTGGCCAAATTGATCGGTGAGTTTTCCTTCGCAGGGATTACCTGAAGTGGCCTGATGACCGGTAATTAACGCCATGCTACCAATATATTCTTCTTCTGTAATAGCTGAACTATGGTCGCGTGGAATCCAGGGCGCAACTATTTTACCGGTATAATGCACCGCAATAATCGTAAACAGTAAACTGACAGGAACCACGAACAGGTTCGAAAGTGGTGATTGCCAGACCATGAGGCAGGCATGCTGCAACAGGATGCCAATAAGACCAAAAAAACCAGCCAGTAAGCAAAGAACGACGAGAGCTGGCAATCTTCCGATATTGAGATAATGAAGTGCCTGGCTAATATGACCTGTGGTTATGGAATCATAATGGTCAAGATGTGCATCAAGTGCACCGGAGATCATGTGACCGCAGATAAGCGCAAAAATTTCTAAAAGGCCGATCAACAGTACAAAGGAAATAGCGAAAAGATAAGGGGTGTTATAGTCGGCGAATAAAATCATATGTCACTCCAATGTCCATTTAGTGACGCAATATTTACTTTGGGATAGTTTCCTTGCTTACATTTATCTTTGTTAATAATAACACATGTTAGATAAGTTCTGGAAGAGAAAGTCTTTTAATATGGTTTTTTATTTTTTCACTAAAAAGTGTGATCGGGGACAATATATTTACGCACGTTATGTTTAAAGGCACTACACTGATTGGGGAATACTGAAATCAGAAAAAGCATATGGCCTTAAAAGGTATGCGATAACCGGAGGATGTGCTTATGGATCATAGTCTTAATTCTTTAAATAATTTCGATTTCCTGGCGCGTAGTTTTGCCAGAATGCACGCAGAAGGTCGCCCGGTCGATATTCTGGCCGTTACTGGTAACATGGATGAAGAACATAGAACCTGGTTTTGCGCACGTTATGCCTGGTATTGCCAACAGATGATGCAAACCAGAGAACTTGAATTAGAACACTGATATTACGGGCCGTCTGGCCCGTTTTTGTGTTGCTTTATTCTGCTTTATCAATAGGCGGGATAGCCGGAGGAGATTGAAGATCTGCTACCGAATTATTGCGCGCTTCCAGTTCACTGATGCGCTGCTCCAGTAACGCCAGTTTTTCACGAGTCCGTAACAGGACTTGCGTCTGAACGTCGAATTCTTCGCGGCTTACCAGATCGAGACGCGTCAGCTGCGCTTGTAGGGTTTGGCGGATTTTTTTCTCCACATCTTCCCCGAACTCCCTGATTCCTTTAGGCATTGATTCGTGAACCTGGCGAGCGATTTGCTCAATTTTTTTCGGGTCAATCATTGTAGTTTCCCTGTACTGATAGGTGTTGAGTGCCATTGTAGTGCGATAAGGGTAAGTCATAAACCAGAATTATGTGAAGCTATGCGTTGCTGCCGCTAATCATTAGCGTTATAGTGAATCCGCTTATTCTCAGGGCGGGGCGAAATTCCCCACCGGCGGTAAATCAACTCAGTTGAAAGCCCGCGAGCGCTTTGGGTGCGAACTCAAAGGACAGCAGATCCGGTGTAATTCCGGGGCCGACGGTTAGAGTCCGGATGGGAGAGAGTAACGATTCTGTCGGGCATGGACCCGCTCACGTTATTTTGGCTATATGCCGCCACTCCTAAGACTGCCCTGATTCTGGTAACCATAATTTTAGTGAGGTTTTTTTACCATGAATCAGACGCTACTTTCCTCTTTTGGTACGCCTTTCGAACGTGTTGAAAATGCACTGGCTGCGCTGCGTGAAGGACGCGGTGTAATGGTGCTTGATGATGAAGACCGTGAAAACGAAGGCGATATGATCTTCCCGGCAGAAACCATGACCGTTGAGCAGATGGCGCTGACCATTCGCCACGGTAGCGGTATTGTTTGCCTGTGCATTACTGAAGATCGCCGTAAACAACTTGATCTGCCAATGATGGTAGAAAATAACACCAGCGCCTATGGCACCGGTTTTACCGTGACCATTGAAGCGGCTGAAGGTGTGACTACCGGTGTTTCTGCCGCTGACCGTATTATGACCGTTCGCGCAGCGATTGCCGATGACGCAAAACCTTCTGATCTGAATCGCCCGGGCCACGTTTTCCCACTTCGCGCTCAGGCTGGTGGTGTACTGACGCGTGGCGGCCATACTGAAGCGACTATTGATCTGATGACGCTGGCAGGCTTTAAACCGGCTGGTGTGCTGTGTGAGCTGACTAATGACGATGGCACGATGGCGCGTGCACCAGAGTGCATTGAGTTTGCCAATAAACACAATATGGCGCTCGTGACTATTGAAGACCTGGTGGCTTATCGTCAGGCACATGAGCGTAAAGCCAGCTGAAAACCGCTGCTTAATTTACTGCCTTAATCAAGAAACCGAAGTTGTAGCAGGCTTCGGTTTTTATTTTTCCCTGCTATGCAAGATGTTAATTCCGCTTCTCTTTCTATGAGAAAATTTCATTAATATCAGGCATTCTTTTTCATTATGATCAAAATCATATAATTGTTCCGTTATTATGCGACCATATGAATATATCCGAAAAAGGATATGTGAAATTTATGCGCTAAATGTTTAGTATTGTTAAATATTAAGGGTAAAAGGATGTTTATCGCCTGGTACTGGATTGTATTGATTGCTCTGGTTGTGGTGGGTTATTTCCTGCATTTGAAACGTTATTGTCGGGCGTTTCGCCAGGACAGAGACGCACTGCTTGAAGCGCGGAACAAATACTTAAACAGTACGAGAGAAGAGACAGCCGAAAAGGTAGAATAAGGCTTTCGTGAAGCTGGCAGAAGTTGTCCATGCGCTGGACAACTTCTGATGTTGTTTTTAACCAATTCCCGCCGTTTGTAGCAGCACTAAACTGAATCCCATCACTGACATTCCACATAGTACGCCATAGCTGGGGTTATTATTAGGGTCAATCTCTTTGGCGAGCGGCATTAATTCATCAACCGAGAGCGCCACCATAATTCCTGCAACCGCCGCCATGATTGCCGCCATGACCACCGGGGAAATCATGCTACCGAGGATTAACCACGCCAGCACACCACCAAGAATTTCTGCCAGTCCAGAAATCCCCGCCCAAAGAATCGCGGTGCGTTTAGACCCCGTTGCCGCGTAAACCGGGCCTGCAACCGCCAGACCTTCAGGAATATTGTGTAACGCAACGGCCAGTGCGATGCCAAAGCCCAGCTCCAGGTTGCTGCTTGCTGTAACAAAGGTGGCAATCCCTTCCGGGAAGTTATGCAGACTGATACCGAGAGTGAGCAGAATGGCTGTGCGCTTGATCGATTTTGGCAACGGCTGCACCGATTTTTGCATTAAATCCTGCGGATGCGCATGTGGCAACATGCGGTCCAGGCCAAAATAGCCAAGCAGACCGAAGATAAACATTCCATAACCCAACACAGGCGACATTCCTTCAGCTGCTAGTGCGGCAGGAAGCATTTCCATTAATGAGATGAGCAACATGATCCCCGCCGCAAATCCTAGCGAAAACGCCAGTAAGCGGTTCGAGGGTTTTTGCCCGAGAACGCCGAGAAACGCGCCAATAAACGTGGCTGCCCCCGCCAGTATGGTCAGAATGAGAGGTACTGACATCGACAACTCCTTATAAATCTTCACCTTCAGGCAGATCGTCAAAATAACTGATGATCATCATCATTGTTATCCGGGTTCTTACTCCGCCGAACAAGCGTATTGTGAGGATATCAAAATGACACCTTTAGTTAAGGATATCATCATGTCTTCAACACGTATGCCAGCATTGTTTTTAGGTCACGGTAGTCCGATGAACGTGCTGGAAGATAATTTGTATACCCGCAGCTGGCAGAAGTTGGGGATGACATTGCCACGCCCGCAAGCGATTGTGGTGGTTTCGGCTCACTGGTTTACCCGTGGAACAGGAGTGACCGCGATGGAGACGCCGCCCACGATTCATGACTTTGGTGGCTTCCCGCAGGCGCTGTACGACACGCATTATCCTGCTCCGGGTTCGCCTGCGCTGGCACAGCATCTGGTTGAGCTGTTAGCGCCGGTCCCGGTGGAGCTGGATAAAGAAGCCTGGGGCTTTGACCACGGTTCCTGGGGAGTGCTGATTAAGATGTACCCTGACGCCGATATCCCGATGGTGCAGTTGAGTATCGACAGTAGCAAACCTGCCGCCTGGCATTTCGAAATGGGGCGCAAACTCGCGGCGCTGCGTGATGAAGGGATAATGTTGGTCGCCAGTGGCAACGTGGTGCATAACCTGCGTACAGTGAAGTGGCACGGTGATAGTTCACCGTATCCGTGGGCGACGTCGTTTAATGAGTATGTGAAAGCGAATCTGACGTGGCAAGGGCCAGTGGAACAACATCCTCTGGTGAATTATCTCGACCATGAAGGTGGCGCGTTATCGAACCCAACGCCAGAGCACTATCTGCCGTTGTTGTATGTCTTAGGGGCGTGGGATGGGCAGGAGCCAATTACCATTCCTGTCGATGGTATAGAAATGGGCAGTTTAAGTATGCTGTCGGTGCAGATAGGTTAATAAAAGAACCCGAAGCCAGAACGACTGGCTTCGGGTGTTGCTGAGTTAGCCTCTGATGATTTTAAGCGCCCATGCGCCACTCATAATGACCAGCAGCACCAGACACATACCAAAAGCCAGCATACAAGCCTGAGCCATATTCATAAAATGCCATGGTGGTAGCAGATACCAGCCTTCAGATTGCTGATACATTTCCACAAACCACTGTTGCGTGCTGCTCAGTGTGACGCCATCAGGAACGATTGGTGCGTCATAGCCACAATCCCCGGTAGGCTTGAACCAATTTGGTGCCCACTGTGCCAGCGGCAGGTTAAAGGGAAAAGTTGGATCGGTAGAGCAACCCTGTACGCCAAACAGTGAATCGGGATCCGGATTATGTACTGCATGGTGGATATCGTTCAGTTTGAGCGAAAACTTCAGTCCCAAAATGCTGCCGTAAAATGCCATCACGCAGCCAATTAGCTTTAGGATGATGTTCTTTGGGTTGATCGCTGCAACCAATCCTCCAATAACCATCACAAACATGGCGTAGCGAATGTATACACATTGCTCACAGGGTGCCATGTAGAGATAGATCTGGAAGAAAGAGTGCGCCAGGATAATTAACGCGCCCATCGCAATGGCCATTAACAACCACAAAAAACGTTGTTCTTGCCATCTTACCAGCGTGTCCACCGGTGAAGTGCGAAGGTCTTTCCACATTCCCTTAATACCCATAGCCTGTTTCCCTGTTATTTGCTTGCTAACTCGCGGATAAGGTCTGCCATTGAGTCAATAGATTTAATACTCTTGGTGTAGATCAGGTATTTACCATTGACGACATACGCCGGAACGCCCTGGATTTTTGCAACTTCATAAGAGGCTTTCCATTTTTCCAGCGTTTCCTGAACTGCAGGCTCTTTCAGCGCGGCTTCAAAATCGGCCTGACTCATACCTGCGGCGTCCAGTCCGGTTTTGATAAAGGCAGCCGGATCTTTACCATCAGACCAGCGTTCTTTTTTGTCATGATAAGCCGCGTAATAAGCAAACTTGGCTTTCTTAAACTGAGAGTTAGCATCAAATAATGAAATACCTGCTGCTTTATCTTTATTGATCAAGACCGCAAAGACTTCGCTTGCTTGTTTGCCGTATTCACCTTTTGTTTCCAGATGGAATGGAGTAAAAGCAACGATATCTTTCACTTTTTCCGATACCGGACCGGTAACCGCTTTGTCGTACTTGTAACAGAACGGGCAGGCGTAGCTAAATACCTTAATCAGCGTTTTGTCGGCATTCGGAATAGGTTTTTCCAGAACCATGTAATCCGTGCCTTCGGTAAATGCAGAAGCGGTAAATGAAACAGCCAAAGCTGCGGTAAGCAGTATGGTTTTAAATAGTGATGAGATCCCTAATTTCGACATTTTTATTCCCTTCTTAATTATTTGAACATCTGTTGTGGACGGACTAACAGTGCACGATAGTGAGTCTGATTGGGTTTATCTGACAGCACGTCGATTTCCACTTTCACTTCTTTGGTTTTGTAATCGATTTCGTTCAACTTACCGACGGTTGGCTGCCCGACATCGAACAAATGAATAGAACCACCGAAGCCAAACATGGTGTTACGGTCGGCTTGATATTCAATGATGGAGGTAATCGGGCTATAGAAATCGTAGCCACGTTCTTTACCGTATTCCCACACTTGCTGAACGGTGCCTTTCTTCTCATCAATCTTATATTCCACAAAGCGGGAGTATTTCATGGTTGGTAAGGCAGGTTGTTCCAGATGACGCCCATCGCCATTATCAAAAATCGTGAGCGTTCCTTTGCTGGAAATCCAGGCGGTATGCTGGGTGTAGGTAAAGTCGAAGTCTGAGTTTTCGCACAGGCCATTTTCGTTACAGGTAATTGGCTTACCGTTAGCATCAACCGGTTTCAGCAGCTTGCTGGCCAGCGGTTTTTCCCAACCTTTAGAGGGCGCAAGGATCCATTTCACTTGCTTATCACGACCAATTTTCACAACACCCTGGTGGCGAGAGGAGAGGATGATTGAGTCATCTTTTGCGTCATAGGCGATTGAGTTAACGTGCGCCCAGTTACGACCTGGCCCTACACCCAGCGCGTCGCCGAACGGTGTATCTGGTTCCAGTTTTGCCTGTTGTCCTGCATGGGCAAGGTCAACGTTAACGCAAACTGCACCTGCATCCAGCGCGCCGAGCAGTGCATCGCGTTTCGGATCGAGGATCTTGGTCAGATCCCATACATCGACAACGCGACCAGATTTATCGACTTCGAGAATATGGTCACGAATGGTGGTGACGTGTACGCCGTCATCGCGACGGTAATTGCTCTTACCTACGCGCAACAATACTGTGCCATTAGGCGTCTCAATGGACTCATGAGTGGCGTCAGCAAATCCGCGCGGTAGTTTGTGATCTTCGAGCACCTGCCCCATCATGTCGAACTCGTACCAGTGCTGACCTTGTACAGCGGTAAAGGTGCCGCGTGGCGTTTCGCGGATACCCATCAGATAACCACGCTTGTTGATATCGCGGTCACGACCATCGTAGAAAGTGTCTTGATCCAGCCACCAGCGGTATTCACCTTTGGTATCGACGATGAAAGTAAAGGGCGCGATATCAAAAGGTAGTGCGCCGGTTGCCGGACCCGCATCAAGGATACCGGCATTTTTATCTTTCTCACCATGCCAGTGGAGATCGGAACCTTGGGCGGTAAAGGTGTGGGTATTAACCAGATAGAGGCGATCTTCAAAACCCGGTGCGACTTTAATAACTTTGGTCTGTTGTAAATCGGAGATAGAGCGGTTATCCATGTAATTATTGACGATGGCCGAAGTGTGCACCACATAATCATCTTTCATGACCTTGCCGTTTTCTTTCCACTCAACGGTCACTTTGTTAGCAAATTTCTGATAAAGACCAAAAATCGGTACACCATCATAAGTTTTTAGTGATTCCTGACCCACGGGATAGCTGATTTCTACGCCTTTTTCGCCCTTCCCATGGACGGTAACTTTGACATCAGAAATGACATGGCTATCTAAGTCAACCAAAGCGGTCAGTGGTGCATTGCCGTAGGGATCGACAATGACCGCACCCAGTTGCCCGGCAGGTGGTGCGGGTTTAAAACCTGCTGCCATCACCCCCGGTGCTGACAAACCCAGAGTTATCGCCACAGCTCCGGCTACCAGAGTTTTTCTATATTTATCAAACATGGATATATCTCCTTATATAACGCAAATATATAATAATGATGAATATCGACTGTTGAGGTGGTGCTAATAAATTTGTTTTGTGAATTAAAATGTATTAATAATAATCGTTATGAATATTTTTTACTGGTTTTAGATTTTTTGTATTTCTCTGTAACAAATATTTTCTTTTGGTCGATACTAGGTGGGCAATATATCAATAACAATATTCAATATTGTGTAGTGTGATCCCAGCGACATTGTTTTTTAATTATTAAATCTATTTCTGATGCGGTGTTGGATATAAATAAACTTATAAAACAATAGGTTACCAAGTGATTTTATTGATTAATTTAATTACAGTATCGCTTACATATGACGATTTAATATTAAATTAGGAATTAATGTTAAATAAAAGTGATGGATGTGATTGATTATATATAGATGGGGGTGATGATTTGCGAAGTATAATAAATTGCCCCGGTAAACGGGGCAATATTGAACAGTATTACTCAACAAAAATATGCGGATAAAACCGAGACATATCCTGGGTGATCAATGCACGGTCTTCACGAATGCCAATTCCGGCAGGTTGATCGTTCACCAGCCAGCTACCAATCAGCATATAGCTGTCGCCGAATTTCGGTAACGGGTGGAATTGCTGAACAATCATCCCTTCTTCGCCATACGGACCTTCCGCTGCTTCAATGGTTTTGCCGTTCTCAATGATCGACACGTTTGCGCCTTCACGGGAGAAGATCGGTTTAACCACATATTTTTCCATTTGCGGATGATCATCTTCCGCAAAATAAGCAGGCAGCAGGTTCGGGTGATTCGGGAACATCTCCCACAGTAGCGGCAGAAGCGCTTTGTTGGAGATAATGCTCTTCCACGCCGGTTCCAGCCAGCGTACGCCTGCATCCTCCAGCTTGGTGGAGAACATCTCACGCAGCATAAATTCCCACGGATACAGCTTGAACAGGTTAGAAATCACCTGATCCTGTAAATCCGTGAACTGACCTTTTTCGCCTAAACCGATATCGTCGATGTAGAGGAATTCAGTAGCGATTTCAGCTTCTGTCGCGCAGTCCTGCAAATACTGAATGGTTCCGCGATCTTCCACCGTGTCGCGACAGCAGGTGAGATGCAGCAACTGGAAGCCATACTGTTCACGCAGCTCGACAAAGCGATCGATCAGCTTCTCTTGCAGACTGTTAAACTGGTCGCTGCCTTCCGGCAGGTTACCGGCGTTAAGCTGATCTTCCAGCCAGATCCACTGAAAGAATGCGGCTTCATACAGTGACGTTGGCGTATCGGCGTTATTTTCCAGAAGTTTAGGCTCGCCAGTACCATCCCACGCCAGATCAAGACGCGAATAAAGCGATGGCTGGTGAGTCAGCCATGACTGGCGCACAAAACTCCAGGTGTGTTTTGGAATGCGGAATTTGGTCATCAGCTCATCGCTGGCGATCACTTTTTCAACCACTTTCAGGCACATCTGGTGCAGTTCGGCGGTGACTTCTTCCAGCTTTTCAACCTGGGCGAGGGTCAACTTGTAGTAAGCATCTTCACACCAGTACGGTTCGCCGTACATGGTGTGAAAATTGAAACCGTATTCGTGGGCTTTTTCGCGCCAGTCCGGGCGCTCGGTAATACTGACTCTTTCCATCGGTATCAGCCACCCATTGAACGAGAAGAGGTGCCGGTTGCGCTACGCTGCATAGTGCTTTGTTTGGCAACAGATTCACCAAAACCGCCACGGGTAACAGTAGTAGTGGTCGCCGGTTTTGGTGCCATTGCCGTCTTCGGTACGGTCATGGTGCGGCCTGGCTGGGCTGCGCCATAGTTTTTACCGGTCGCGTCGGTATATTTACCGTAAGCCGGGCTGGCCGGGTTTTTCGAGGAGAACAGCGGCTGCTGTGCAAATCCCGCGCCGCCGCCCATCAGACGACCCATCATGTAACCGGCCATCAGCGGCATCCAGAAACTCCCGCTGGATTGCTGGGCCTGCGCCTGGTTTTCTGGTGCCATGCCAGCCTGGGCTGGTGCCTGCTGGCACTGACCTTCACCAAATTCAGCAACACAGTCTTCACGGGTGGCGTATTTCGGCGCAGTACGTTCGGCTTCTTTCAGCGCATTGTTGTACGCGGTGGTACATTCGGCGCTTTTGCCTGGGTTTGCAGCTGAACAGTCGTCAGCATTTTGATAGAGAGACACTGTTTCATCACTCTTTTCACAGCCAGCCAGCATAAAAACAGTGGCAACCGCGAGAGCGACTGGTGTCAGATGGCGTGCGCTCCAGTTTTTGCGGAACGATGCGTGGCGTATGGATTTTGTCCGTTTCATTTTTGTCTTCCGGGACCAGTGGTAAATACCCATCAGAATAGAGGATGGCTGGTCGAAATTGAAGCGAGAAGGGGGAAGAATGCGGCAGATAACCCGTATCTTTACGTTGCCTTACGTTCAGACGGGGCCGAAGCCCCGTCGTCGTCGTCAGTTACGGAAAGGGTTATGACCGTTACTGGTGGTAGTGCGTGCGGATGTTTGCTGAACGACGGGTGCCGGGCTATCAGGCGCATAACCATCAGCAATAGCATTCTGTTCCGGCGTTTGCGGGGCAACGTTTTCCGGATTAGTGGAAACCGGTTTGCTCAGCGCATTGTTCAGTGCCAGCAGATCCTGCTCGTTCAACGTACCCAGGGCTGACTTAATATTCAGCTGATTAATCAGGTAGTTATAACGCGCATTCGCCAGCTCTTGCTTGGCGTTGTACAGCGTGGTGGTCGCATCCAACACATCAACAATGGTACGCGTACCGACCGAATAGCCCGCTTCCATCGCATCTAATGAGCTTTGAGCGGAAACTACGGCTTGTTTGTAGGCGTTAATGCTACTGATAGAAGCATTAATGTTGTTGAAGGAGGAACGTACGGTTTGCACGACGCTACGATGGGCGCTTTCCAGTTGCTCACTGGCACCAACAAAGTTGTACTGGGCCTGTTTCACCTGCGAGTTAACCATTCCGCCCTGATAAATCGGCAGCGAGAAGCTCAGGCCAACTTTGTTCTGGCCCATATTGCTATCGTCATACTGGGTACCAGCGGCACCTCGGGTTTTCGAACCGCTATATGAGGTGTCAGAAATCCCGGTAGAAGCCGTTAAATCCAGAGTCGGTAAGTGACCATCCTGCGCCTGGCGAATTTGCTCGCGCGCCAGGTCCTGGCTCAAGCGTGCCTGTAACAGCGACAGGTTGCGTTTTTCGGCTTCTTTCAGCAGCGCGTTAACCGGCTGTGGTTTGTCGGTTTTAAAGTTTTCGACATTCAGCGCCGCCAGTTCCGGATAGTAGTTACCGGTGATCTGGCGCAGCTGCTCTACCGCGTTATCAAGGTTATTACGTGCGGTCACTTCGTTCGCCAGCACGGTATCGTACTGTGCGCGGGCGTTCTGCACGTCAGTGATCGCTACCAGGCCCACGTTAAAACGTTGGGTGGTTTGATCTAATTGACGGTAGATCGCTTCTTTTTGCGCCTGTGTATAGGAAAGAACGTCAATAGCATTCAACACGTTGAAATAAGCGGTCGCGGTGTTGAGGATCAAGGTTTGTTGATCGGTCTGATACGTGACGTCCTGAATCCCAGCTGCTTTTTCCTGCAGCGTTAACGCACGCCATTTCGACATATCAAAAATGGATTGAGTTAACTGCAGGGACGCACTGGTCGCGTTAGAGTTGATGCCGTTCGCGTCGCGGTAGCCGTTGCTATAGGTGTAATCTGCACCTAAACCTAGCTGTGGCAGTAATGGACTGCGCGCTTCATTAATTTTTTCAAAGGCAGCATCACGATCGGCGGCAGACTTACGCAATTCCGGGTTACTAAGGCGTGCTTGCTGATAAACTTGCATCAGGTTCTCGGCCTGGCTCAACGAACTGAACCCAGAGAGGCTCAGGCCGATAAGAATGGGGAGCAATTTCTTCATTTGCATTCCTTGTGGTGAAGCAGTATTTAGCGCGATCAAACTGTAAAATTATTGCGGATTCTAGCAGAAGCCGCTACCGCAAAAGGTTGGCGTTACGTGCCATAGGGCGTTAATGTGCCTCAATTTAACACATGACTGCTCAAACGGCAGTCAAACGTCGCTGAAATTCACATTTAATTCACTATTAGTGCCAGGACATTAACAATGCTTAAGCCAGACAACCTGCCCGTTACATTTGGCAAAAACGATGTAGAAATTATTGCACGAGAAACACTTTATCGCGGCTTTTTTTCATTAGATCTTTATAGATTTCGTCATCGTCTATTCAACGGGCAAATGAGTCATGAGGTACGGCGGGAAATTTTTGAGCGCGGTCACGCCGCAGTCTTGCTACCCTTTGACCCAGTGCGTGATGAAGTTGTGCTGATTGAGCAGATTCGGATTGCCGCGTACGACACCAGCGAAACCCCCTGGCTACTGGAGATGGTTGCCGGGATGATTGAAGAGGGTGAAAGTGTGGAAGATGTTGCCCGTCGCGAAGCGATTGAAGAGGCGGGACTGATAGTCAAACGGACCAAACCGGTGTTAAGTTTCCTGGCAAGCCCGGGGGGCACCAGTGAGCGTTCGTCAATTATGGTGGGCGAAGTGGACGCCACGACCGCAAGCGGTATTCACGGTCTGGCTGATGAAAACGAAGATATTCGCGTTCATGTGGTAAGCCGGGAACAGGCATACCAGTGGGTAGAAGAGGGGAAAATCGACAACGCAGCGTCGGTCATCGCTTTGCAATGGCTGCAGCTGCATCATCAAGCGTTAAAAAATGAGTGGGCATAAATGAAGCGTTACACACCTGACTTTCCTGAAATGATGCGCCTGTGCGAGATGAACTTTTCACAATTGCGCCGTTTGTTACCGCGCAATGACGCACCCGGCGAAACTGTAAGCTATCAGGTGGCAAACGCACAATATCGGCTGACGATTGTGGAATCGACCCGATACACTACCCTGGTGACAATAGAACAGACTGCGCCCGCGATCAGTTACTGGAGCCTTCCGTCAATGACGGTGCGTCTGTATCATGACGCGATGGTGGCTGAAGTGTGTTCAAGCCAGCAGATTTTTCGCTTCAAAGCGCGGTATGATTATCCTAATAAAAAGTTGCATCAACGCGACGAAAAGCATCAAATTAATCAGTTTTTAGCGGACTGGTTGCGATACTGTTTAGCACATGGAGCGATGGCGATTCCGGTTTATTAGCGTCGTGAAACCTAAGGACACCATTTGGAAAGCCTGTTAACCCTTCCTCTGGCTGGTGAGGCCAGAGTCAGGATTTTACAAATTACCGACACTCACCTGTTTGCGCAAAAGCACGAAGCCCTGTTGGGGGTAAACACCTGGGAAAGCTACCAGGCGGTGCTGGAGGCGATTCGGCCACACCAGCACGAATTCGACCTGATTGTCGCGACAGGTGATTTAGCGCAGGATCAATCCTCTGCGGCCTATCAGCATTTCGCTGAAGGCATTGCAAGTTTTCGTGCGCCCTGCGTCTGGCTGCCGGGCAACCACGATTTCCAGCCCGCGATGTACAGCGCGTTACAGGATGCGGGTATCTCCCCGGCGAAGCGGGTGTTTATTGGTGAGCAATGGCAAATCCTGTTGCTGGATAGCCAGGTGTTTGGCGTGCCGCACGGTGAGCTGAGCGAGTTTCAGCTTGAGTGGCTGGAACGTAAACTGGCCGATGCGCCAGAACGCCATACGTTGCTGCTGCTGCATCATCATCCGCTACCTGCGGGTTGTAGTTGGCTTGACCAACACAGCCTGCGTAACGCGGGCGAACTGGATACCGTGCTGGCGAAGTTTCCGCACGTCAAATACTTGCTGTGCGGTCATATTCATCAGGAGCTGGATCTCGACTGGAACGGTCGCCGCCTGTTGGCAACGCCATCGACCTGTGTGCAGTTTAAGCCGCACTGTTCCAACTTTACGCTGGATACCATCGCGCCCGGCTGGCGTACTCTCGAGTTACATGCTGATGGCACGCTGACCACCGAGGTGCATCGCCTGGCGGACACACGTTTCCAACCTGATACCGCTTCAGAAGGCTACTGATGTCTATGCTTCTTTATTTACACGGTTTCAACAGCTCGCCGCGCTCTGCAAAAGCGAGCTTGTTAAAAAACTGGCTGGCGGAACATCACCCTGACGTTGAGATGATCATTCCGCAGTTGCCGCCGTATCCTTCCGACGCGGCAGAACTGCTGGAATCCATTGTCCTGGAACATGGCGGCGATTCGCTGGGTATTGTCGGTTCGTCACTGGGGGGATATTACGCCACCTGGTTGTCGCAATGTTTTATGCTGCCCGCAGTGGTGGTAAACCCGGCGGTGCGCCCGTTTGAACTGCTGACGGACTATCTCGGTCAGAACGAGAACCCCTACACCGGGCAGCAATATGTGCTAGAGTCACGCCATATTTACGATCTCAAAGTCATGCAGATTGACCCGCTGGAAGCGCCGGATTTGATCTGGCTGCTGCAACAGACGGGAGATGAAGTGCTGGATTACCGCCAGGCGGTGGCGTACTACGCTTCCTGCCGCCAGACTGTCATAGAAGGCGGCAACCACGCATTCACGGGCTTCGAAGATTATTTCAACCCGATCGTCGATTTTCTTGGTCTGCACCATCTCTGACGATCAACTCGAATTGCTAACTTAAACCATGACGCAAACTTATAACGCTGATGCCATTGAGGTACTCACCGGGCTTGAGCCGGTTCGCCGCCGTCCGGGGATGTATACCGATACCACTCGCCCTAACCATTTGGGGCAAGAAGTTATTGATAACAGTGTCGATGAAGCACTGGCGGGTCACGCAAAACGCGTGGATGTAATCTTACATGCTGACCAGTCGTTAGAAGTGATTGACGATGGGCGCGGGATGCCGGTGGATATTCACCCGGAAGAGGGTGTACCGGCGGTTGAACTGATTCTTTGCCGTCTGCATGCAGGCGGTAAATTCTCTAACAAAAACTACCAGTTCTCTGGCGGCCTGCATGGCGTGGGGATTTCGGTAGTTAACGCCCTGTCGAAGCGCGTAGAAGTTAACGTACGCCGCGATGGTCAGGTTTATAACATCGCCTTTGAAAATGGCGAAAAGGTGCAGGATTTACAGGTTGTCGGCACTTGCGGTAAGCGCAATACCGGTACCAGCGTGCACTTCTGGCCGGATGAAACCTTCTTTGACAGCCCGCGTTTTTCTGTTTCACGCCTGACACATGTGCTGAAAGCCAAAGCGGTACTGTGCCCTGGTGTTGAGATCACCTTTAAAGATGAGATCAACAACACCGAACAGCGCTGGTGCTATCAGGACGGTCTGAATGATTACCTGGCGGAAGCGGTAAACGGTTTACCGACGCTGCCAGAAAAACCGTTTATCGGTAATTTCGCTGGCGATACTGAAGCGGTGGACTGGGCGCTACTGTGGCTGCCGGAAGGCGGTGAACTGCTGACCGAAAGCTACGTCAACCTGATCCCAACGATGCAGGGTGGTACGCACGTTAATGGCCTGCGTCAGGGCCTGCTGGATGCGATGCGCGAGTTCTGTGAATATCGCAACATTCTGCCGCGCGGCGTGAAGCTGTCGGCGGAAGATATCTGGGATCGCTGCGCCTATGTGCTGTCAGTAAAAATGCAGGATCCGCAGTTTGCCGGGCAGACCAAAGAACGTCTCTCTTCGCGTCAGTGTGCGGCATTCGTTTCTGGCGTGGTGAAAGATGCCTTCATCCTGTGGCTGAACCAGAACGTTCAGGCGGCGGAGCTGTTGGCAGAGATGGCGATTTCCAGCGCCCAGCGTCGTATGCGTGCGGCTAAAAAAGTGGTGCGTAAAAAGCTAACCAGCGGCCCGGCGTTGCCTGGCAAACTGGCTGATTGTACCGCGCAGGACCTTAACCGTACCGAGCTGTTCCTTGTGGAAGGTGACTCCGCAGGCGGATCTGCCAAGCAGGCGCGCGATCGCGAATATCAGGCTATCATGCCACTGAAAGGTAAGATCCTTAACACCTGGGAAGTCTCCTCCGACGAAGTGCTGGCTTCGCAGGAAGTGCACGATATTTCGGTAGCGATCGGTATCGATCCTGACAGCGACGATCTGAGCCAGCTTCGTTACGGCAAAATCTGTATCCTCGCGGATGCGGACTCTGATGGTCTGCACATTGCCACGCTGCTCTGCGCTTTGTTCGTAAAACACTTCCGCGCGTTGGTGAAACACGGTCACGTTTACGTCGCACTGCCACCGCTCTACCGTATTGATCTCGGGAAAGAGGTTTATTACGCGCTGACGGAAGAAGAGAAAGAGGGCGTACTTGAGCAATTAAAACGCAAGAAAGGCAAGCCGAACGTCCAGCGTTTTAAAGGTCTGGGGGAAATGAACCCGATGCAATTGCGTGAAACCACGCTTGATCCGAACACTCGCCGTCTGGTGCAGTTGACTATCGATGATGAAGACGATCAGCGTACTGACGCGATGATGGATATGCTGCTGGCGAAGAAACGCTCGGAAGATCGCCGCAACTGGTTGCAAGAGAAAGGCGACATGGCGGAGATTGAGGTCTAATAATCCTCCCGCCAGAAGAATAAAACATAGCCCGGTATACAAGTGTATACCGGGCTTTTTTGATCAAAATTCCATTTTCACCGTGAATTGCACTTCACGCGGATCGCCAATCTGATTCCCCAGATTATTTGTGGCGATGGAAGAGGTGTAATACGTTTTATCAAACAGGTTTTTGACGTTTAATTGCAGTGTGACCGGATACTGCAATTTCATTTTGTATGCGGCGAAGGCATCGGCAACGAAATAGCCTGGCAGATAATAGTCAGCCCCATTGGTTGCCGAACGACGGCTTACGCCATGTCCACCACCGCCAAACGTCAGTGTGTTATTGCCTGGCATGTTATGAATGTCATAGGTCAGGAATAGCGAACCGGTATGACGAGGAACATTCGGCAATGGTTTCCCTGCATAATCAGGATCTTCCAGAACCTTAGCATCGGTATAGCCGTAGCTGGCAATGATATTAATGTTTTCAGTTAATGCTCCCGCAAGGTCGACTTCTACCCCTCTTGAACGAACGCGGCCTGCCGTTTTGGCGATGGTTTCATCACCAATACTTTCGGTATACAACACGTTACGTTTATGGATATCAAACAGCGCAATATCTGCGGTTATACCATCGAACAGCTCGAATTTTGCCCCGACTTCGTAAGCATTAGATGATTCCGGTGGAAGATCGCCAATGTAGCTGGCAATTGACGATTGCGGCATAAATGTTTGCGAATAATTAGCAAATAAGGATACCGATGGCGTCAGTTTGTAGACCAACCCCAGTTTGGGAGTCCATTGTTCATCGCGGCTGTCAGTATTGACATTAAAAGGACGGCCTTTACCCGCATACTGCGTGTAATACTGATAGCGGATCCCGGCGACGGCAATCCAGTTATCGGTCAGATAGAGCGCGTCCTGTGCATACGCTGAGTAGCTCTCCTGTTTGATCGTCTGATCACTGTCCGACGCCGAAACCGTTGTACATTTGCTGGTATTACCATAAACAGGGTTGTAGATATTGAAATCTTTAGCTTTTTTACAGCGAATCATATCTGTGCGCAGAAGATCATAATATTCATATGACACCCCACCCAGAATCTCATTATAGAACCCAGCAATATCAACATTCCCTTGCAGATCCGCACGAGTAGAATGCATACGCTGGGTAGATCCCTGAGTTGCATCAACACGCCGTGTCAGCGTTCCTGTCGTTGCATCATACGCGGTAACACGAGCCTGATTATCGCCGTATTTATCCTGGCTGTAGCTGTAATCAAAGCGCGCTGTCCACTGGCTATTGAGATGATATTCTGCGTTGAGTTGCGCCAGATCGGACTGACCATCTGTAATATTAAACGGTTCGTCAAAACGTATTTTTCGATCAACGTTTACGGGCTGTTTCGTCGTAAGGTCGAAAATCGTTCCACGATCGAACGGAGTTTTATAGTCCCGATGGGAATAGAGCATGGTTACTGTTGCATTATCACTAAACCAGGTGAGTGACGGGGCAATAAATGTACTGCGCTCTTTACCGAAGTTTCGCCAGTAATCTTCATCCTGCACTTCCCCCGTCAGGCGGTATGCCAGCTGAGTGCCTTCAATGGGACCTGTGATATCAAGTTGCCCAGTGCCTCCGCCAAAACTGGAGGACGTGGCTGAGACAGAACCATGGAATGTTTTTTCCGGGCGCTTGGTCACGACGTTAATCAATCCACCAGGATCGAGAATGCCATACAGCGTGGAGGCCGGACCTTTTAGCACTTCCACACGTTCTGTGGCGGCGTTGAAACTGCGAGGAAGTACAGTTCGCAGGCCGTTGGTCATGATGGAGCCATCCCGGTTAGCACCAAACCCACGACGTACAAAGGCGTCCTGAGTTCCGCCTAATGTATTGGTCTGTACCACGTTACTGACGTTATAAAGCGCTTCATCCAGCGTCGTCGCATTCTGATTTTCCAGAACCTGATCGCTAACCGTATTGACCACCTGCGGGATATCCAGCATCGGCATATCGGTTAATGTCGCCGTGGAAGTGCTCAGAGGTTGATAACCATCGGTCGCCTCAGTTGCGGTATTTGCATCCGCTGTAACAGTGATTGTTTCGCCATCTTTGGTCGTTGCAGTGTCGGTTGCATGAATCATTGGTGCTGCAAAGAGCAGTGAAAAGAGCGCCCGACCTTTGATTCCTGAGAATGAAGGTGTGAACTTAGCCATTTAGTCTGTTATCCCAAAAACTCACGGATTGTCGTGAGTGAAAATTGTTTCTTGTTGCTCACTAAGCACTATCCGTTTGTTATTTCACCATCGGATATGTAATTGAGAATCATTCAACCATGCGGTGATGTAGTAGTAAATGAGAAATAACAAAAAATTGCTACATGTGTTTTTATGAGAGGTTAATGCAATTCAATTGATGATAATTTATTAATATTTAATGGTTTTATTTTTATCTTTAAAAATATTTCACCTGTTATTTACCTTGTTTTTGTATGGCTTTTAACTTCTTGACTACTACATTTTGTGGCGTCAAACTCTCAAAGGAGAATGAGTTTTATTTTTGTTTGTCTTTGATTAAGTTGGCGTACACGTGGCACATAACGCAAAAGGGCAGGGGCTGATCCTCGACAATGTTTCTGCCGGGTATCACAAGAAAATCATTGTTGATGGTGTTTCTTTCTCCGTTCCCACAGAAAAAATGACCGTTCTGGTTGGGGCAAACGGCTGTGGAAAGTCGACGTTGCTCAGCACCATTGCACGTATCTTGCAACCTATGGGCGGCTCGATATTGCTGGATGGTAAAGCGATTCACGAGCAACCAACGAAAGCGTTATCCCGTAGACTTGGGATCTTGCCGCAGTCGCCATTATTGCCGGAGGGCTTAACCGTTTATGAACTGGTGTCGCGTGGGCGTTTTCCCTGGCAGAATTTCATTCGTCAATGGAGCGACGCCGACGAGCAGGCGGTAGAAGAGGCCCTGAAATTAACCGGTACGCAGGAGTTTGCACATCTACCTGTTGAAAAACTTTCTGGTGGGCAGCGCCAGCGTTGCTGGATTGCGATGGTGTTGGCGCAAAAGACGCCTTATATCCTGCTGGATGAACCCACAACCTGGCTTGATTTACGTTATCAGGTTGAAATTCTTGAGTTATTACATGATTTAACGCGTCATCACGGGCGTACAGTCGTCGTGGTGTTGCATGATCTGAATTTTGCCGTCAATTATGGTGATACGTTGATATTTTTACGCCAGGGGAAAGTGGTGCGTGTGTTGAATGAGGGGGAGCATTGCACGCCTGAGCTGGTAAAAGCTGTCTTTGACGTTGATGTTCACGCATCAATAAATTCTCTGACGGGAAAGCCGTTCTTCATGCCGTTTCGTGGTGTAGAAAAAGTATGATGCGCACAGGGCTGGTTACTTTAATTTTCCTCGCCTTACTGCTGGTGGGATGCGTGGTATATCCAGGGATTGGTGCCCGATTTATTGCACCACAAACGGTGTTGCAGGCATTTCTTCATTTTGAACCGCAAAACTTCGATCACAACGTAATTGTAAGACTCCGTTTGCCGCGTTTAGCGGCAGCATTGCTTACCGGTGCTTCTCTTGGAGTTGCTGGTGCTTTGTTGCAGGCTGTCATTCGTAACCCATTGGGGGAGCCACATATTTTAGGCTTAAATGCCGGAGCCGCTCTTGCTGTCGTTGCTGCCACTGCGCTTGGGCTGGCCTTTCCGGTTGGACGGCCACTGCTGGCATCTACGGGCGGCGCGTTATTGTTCCTGTTGATATTGCTGCTTTCCTCCGCAGGGCGTTCAGGGTTAACGCCAATGAAAGTTACTTTATGCGGCGTGGCGCTATCGGCGTTCGTGTCCTCAATAACGGCTGCAATCCTGATTCTTGACGAACAAACACTGCTGGCGATGCGGACATGGCTAGCAGGTGATTTAGCGGGGCAGGATTGGGTGACGCTGGGTACGTCCGCCTGGTTTTCTCTGGGGGGATTTGTGTTAGCCATTTACCTTGCGCCCTCTCTTAACATGTTGGCACTGGGTGATCGCATAGCGCAGGGGCTGGGCGTCTCGGTACTCCGCACGCGAACATTCACCCTGCTTGCGATCGCGTTGCTCTGTGGCGCAGCCGTATCGATTGCTGGCCCCATTGGTTTTGTCGGTCTGCTAGTACCGCAGATTGTCAGGCGTCTGGTATCTGCGGATCTGCGCGTTCTGCTCCCTCTTTCAGCTTGTGTCGGTGCCTTACTGCTATTACTGGCAGATATTATTGCCCGGACGCTTTTCACGCCCCATGAGCTGGCGACCGGTGTCATGACGGCGTTAGTTGGTGCGCCCGTTTTTGTCATTATGGCGACGAGGATGTTCAAATGAGTCGGATAATGAACGTCGGGCTACGTCCACTACGTGTTGGTAAGTTTTCGACACTGGTACGCCCTAAAAATCTGGTGTTGCTTGGTGGGCTGTTTCTGTTTGCGGTTGGAATACTGATATTCGGTCTGATGCATGGTTCTTTTTCTGTCCCAGCATCGGAAGTAGGACGAGCGTTGTTTGCTCCAGAAAACGTAAGCACAGACGCACGTTATATTGTGCAGGATATTCGCTTGCCGAGAGTCATCATGGCATTGCTATGCGGAGCCATGTTAGGTATGGCGGGGGCCGCGATGCAATCCATTGCGCGTAACGGCCTTGCCGATCCTGGTTTAATCGGCGTCAAAGAAGGATGTAGCGTGGCGGTGCTGTGGCTGATTTTCCAGTTTCCAATGCTGGGAATGTTCTGGCGTCCAGTGGCTGGTCTTGCTGGTGGCTTGTTGGTGGCTTTAATCGTGATTTTTTGTGCACGCGATATTTCCCGCCCGCGATTTGTTCTGATTGGTATTGGTGTTTCCTGGTTTTTCGCCGCCGGTATCGGTGTATTTATGACCACTGCAGATGTTCGAGATGTACAAACTGCATTGATGTGGTTATCGGGAAGCCTGCATGCAGCTAACTGGATGTTAGTCGGTATTTCAGCCTGTTGGATGTTGCCAGCCGCTCTTTTATTGCTGTTCACCGCCAGGACGGCGGATATCGCTCTGCTTGGTCATCAGGTTGCAACCGGGTTAGGGGTGAATAGTTCTCGTCTGGCGTTGTTACGTGTCGCCGCACCCATAATCCTGACAGCCGTCTGCGTTTCGTGTGTTGGTAACATCGGTTTTGTCGGATTGATAGCACCCCATATATCACGTTTTATTCTACGTGGCGGGCAGACGACATTACTGCTGGGGAGCGCCGTATCGGGGGCGTTGTTAGTCATCCTGGCGGATAGCATTGGTCGTTTGGCTTTTTTGCCTTTGCAACTGCCTGCCGGAATCATTATTTCATTGATTGGTGGACCATTCTTTTTGCTACTGCTCTGGCAGCGCAGGAACAGTTTTTAACGGGAGTTATATGCGTTTATTTTTTTCTCTGCTGATACTGTTGTCATTCTTTGCCCGCGCGACAGAACCTGTTCAGGTCTTTACTGATGATTTAGGGCGCAAAGTCACTGTTCCTGCTCATCCAAAGAGAATTGTCTCTTTACACGATCTTGATATCACTATTCCTCTGATTGAGCTCGGTGTACCTCCTGTCGCCAGCCACGGGCGAACCCGGCCTGACGGTAGCCATTTCATTCGATCAGGCGCGTTATTGACAGGTGTCGACTTTGATAATTCATCGATCGCTTTTATTGGCACCGCTGATATTGATATTGAAGCGATTGTGGCGGCAAAGCCTGACCTGATCATCACAGAACCGACCCGTAATACGCCCATTGAACAACTGGAAAAAATTGCGCCCACGGTGAGCATTGATCATCTCAAAGGCGGCGCGCCAGAAATCTACCGCAAGCTGGCAGAACTTACAGGAACGCAGTCGCAGCTGGCGATACTTGAACGCCGCTATCAGGCACAAATCAATGCGCTGAAGGCGACGCTGGACAGCCAAAAAATAACGGTATCGGTGATTCAGGCAAATCAGGGAAAAATTAATGTGATGCATAGCTATCATTCGCTGGGGCGGGTATTACGCGATGCTGGTTTTCGCTTTCCGCCGCTGATTGAGAGCATTCCTGAAGGTGGGCGAATGGATGTGAGCGCAGAGCGTTTACCTGAACTGGATGCCGATTTTGTTTTTGCAACCTGGCGCGGTGACACCGGTGGTAAACCTCAGGATGAGCTGGCAGCAATGGAAAAAGTCATGCCGGGATGGTGTCAGTTTTTGACGGCCTGTCGTTCCGGGCGCTATGTGCTGATTTCTCGTGAAGAGGCGATTTCTAACTCCTTTGCATCTCTGGGGCTGATGGCTGCGCAGATACAATCACAAATTGCGGGACGACCTCTACCGGAGGCTAAATGATCCAGAAAGACAAAACGCGGGTTGATATTTATGGTGAGCGTTTTCGCACTCGCGCGAGTCAGTTAACGCCTGGGTTAAGAGCTGTCGCAAGCTACATTAATGAGCATCGTGAAGTGGTACTCGAGCAAACGGCGATGGAAATTGCGGCCACGTTGAACACTTCCGATGCCACAGTTATCAGGGCTATACAGGCTCTGGGGTTTGCCGGGCTGCGTGATCTGAAACGCACTCTGGAACAGTGGCTTGGTCCAGCCCTTAGTTCCAGCGAAAAGATGTCTACGACGGTGAGTAACTTGACGAGCGATGTTAACACCGCAATCGACTTTGTTCTTGAAGGGCATTTGTATACTTGTAATGTCCTGTCAGAGCCTGAAAACCGCCACGCGCTTGCGCAAGCTGTAGCGTTGTTGGTGCAGGCACGGCAAGTCGCTATTTTTGGCATTGGCGCTTCGGGTATCCTGGCGGACTATACCGCACGACTATTCAACCGCATAGGTTTGCCTGCCACGGCACTAAACCGTACGGGTATTGGCCTTGCCGAGCAACTGATCGCGCTTCAACGTGGCGATGTTCTGATCATGATGGCGCAAAAATCTGCGCACCGGGAAGGGCTGACAACGCTTCGTGAGGCGAGGCGGCTGGGGATCCCTGTTATTTTGCTGACAAACGCGCTGGATTCACGTTTTAGCAAAGACGCCAGTATCGTGATTCATGTTCCGCGCGGGGATGAAAAGGGGAAAACGCCACTACATGGTACGGTATTGTTGTGCCTGGAAATGATTGTTTGGTCGGTGGCTTCCGCGATGCCGCAGCGTGCGGTTAAAACCATTAAGCGAATTAACGATTTCCATCGGGGTTTGAAAACGGGAAGAAAGAATGGCTAATCTGACCTGAGGCCGGTAGCAACACCGGCCTCTTTTCAGGAATGTTAAATCCCCGGTTGCAGAATACGGATATTCATCTCCAGCACGTCGCCTTTTACGGCTTCGCTGTACGCCTTCATGTGCGGGGTTTGCAGATGCGCTTCAAGATGCGCGATGCTTTCCCACTGCTCAATCATCACGATAGAATCCGGTGCCATAGACTGGAAACTCACGCCAGCAGCGCAATCCACCATTGGCGCATAGCCGTGGCAACCTTCTTCTTTCAGTACGGTTGGAACGATTTTAGCAAACTGATCCAATACCGCCTGACGGTGATGTTGACCAGGACGAGTACGGATTTCTGCGATTACGGTAAGCATGGTTAACTCCTTCTAAAGCCTGAGCTCTAGTTAACCAAAAATTTCCACAAGATGCTTGCGATATTCTTCAGTATAGCGGGGAACATCAGGCATTTTTATCACGTCATTAGCGATAAATGTCGGCAGCGGTTCCATGCCAAGGAATTGGTTTGCTTTATGGAACGGCAGATACACACCGTCAACGCCAACGCCGTGGAAGAACTGATCTTTTTCGGTGAAGGCTTCCATTGGTGCGTTCCAGGTCAGAGAAAGCATATATTTTTTGCCCTGTACCAGGCCGCCGGAACCGTATTTTTTCGACGGATCTTTGCGGGTACGACCATCGCTGGCATACAGCGTCCCGTGACCTTCGGTGAATACATCATCAATGTATTTTTTCACTGTCCACGGCGCGCCCATCCACCAGCCTGGCATCTGCCAAATCACCACATCAGCCCAGAGAAAGTTTTGTACTTCCGCTTTGACATCGTAGTCGCTGTCGGCGCGAACGATGCGGACATCATGCCCGAGGTCGCGCAGTGTGCCATCCGCGACTTCGGTCAGGGTGTCGTTCAGTTGACCATTGGAGTGGGCGAATTTTTTCGCGCCGTTGATAATCAGGATGTTGCTCATTTTTTAACCTCAAGGTGAGACGTTTGTCGACTATAGTACGTCACAGAGCGGTACGGTGAAATTAGCAAAATGTGCAAAGTCTTTTGCTAATTTAGCAAAAGTCTGATCTTGCTCTGACTCACCGATGCAGGATAAATATTTTCTGAAAATGACAATACTGATAGCAATTTCTCATCATTCCAACTAGCACAGGGTTAATTTACAACGTTGGTGTGGACTTTCTGCGAGTTGATAATTGTGGTGTTGAATAACTAAAAATGAAAATATCAGCGTGTTACGCAGATTATTTTAAATAGATTTACTGGAGGGTATCGAAAACCAGATCTCCGACTGGACTTTTTTAGAGAGTGCTAACATATGTTAAAGCATAAAATTCAAACAATATTTGAAGCTCTGTTATATATAATGCTTACTTATTGGTTAATAGATGCTTTTTTTGCTTTCAATAAGTATGACTGGATGCTTGAGTCGGGAGACAATATTTGCAGTATACCTTCCGTTTCAGGCGAAGATCGTATATTGCAAGCAATGATTGCAGCATTTTTTCTTCTGACGCCACTTATTATTCTTATCTTAAGAAAACTCTTTATGCGGGAAATGTTCGAGTTTTGGCTATATGTATTCACGCTCGTTATTTGTTTGGTTTGTGGTTGGTGGCTTTTTTGGGGACGGTTTATATTTTGCTAATAGTAAAATCTATGAGAGTCGTTTTAACGGCTCTCATAGACAGAGAAGTTACCAGCTCACCTTCGCCTCAAATCCACCTTGTTCCGCATTCCCAAACTCAACATTCATGCCATGCAATTTGGCGATTCGCTGGACAATCGATAGCCCAAGTCCACTGCCGGTAGCGGTTTGTCCGGGTGGGCGATAGAAGCGTTCGCCAATTCTCGCCAGTGCCTCTGGCGTCACACCGGGGCCGTTATCCCTCACGATGAAACTATCGGCATTCAGCGTGACGTCCACCACGCAGCCCTGTGGACTGTAGCGCACGGCGTTATCCAGAAGGTTTCGTACCAACAAACTTAGCAACAGCGGTTGTCCGGTGCGTTTGATGCCGTGGGCATTGAGTGTCAGTCGCACGTCAATTTTCGCCTGCTGCGCCGTGTGGTAAATATCCATCACCGATGATTGCAGGAGATCTTCAAGCGGGATCTCCGCGACGTCCTGAAGGTTATCCAGTGAGTCCAGCCGCGATAGCGTGAGCAGTTGATCAACCAGACGAGTAGCACGATCGATTCCGGAATGTAATTGAAGCAGCGCTTTTTTCCGCGCCTGCGGATCATCGTCAGAGAGCTGCGCAACTTCGGTTTGCACTTTCAGCGCCGTTAACGGGCTACGAAGTTCGTGAGCTGCGTCGGAGGTAAAGCGTCGTTCTCGAACCATCATCGCATGTGTGCGGGCGAACAGTTGATTCAACGACTCAACCAGTGGACGCACTTCGCTGGGTACGCCCGTCGCGTTTAGTGGTTTTTCCGAGTCAGGGTCACGCATACGTAGTGCCAGCGCCAGTTTGTTCAGCGGCGCGAGTTCACGACCCAGTAGTACCATCATGATGATTAACATAATCGGCAGTGCGACAAGCCACGGGATCAATTGCCCTGCAACAATCGCCAGCGCCATGTCTTCGCGGTATTCCCATTCCTGACCAACAACGATGCGATATTTGCCATCAGGTGAGGTCATCCAGACAAAACGCCAGGGATCGTCTTCACCGACCAGTTGCCCGTCAGCAAAACCTTCCCGTTGATAGCTATAGGGAATATCTTCTCCGTTATCGCCATCGTTAAGGACCATTCTGCCGTCGTGGGTAAAGATGGCAAAGGTTAGCGCATCGTCATCAACATGACCGTGTTTTAATTTATTTGGCGTCTGTGCCATGCGATCTGCCGCGTTGATTTCGTTGAGATCGAGCGTACTTAACCGCTTGGCAAACAGCATCAGTTGGGTGTCGAACAACTCATCGACGTTATCCGTTGTTTGTTTCCAGGCGACAAAGCTGGAAAGCAGCCAGGTCACTGAGGCCAGAATTAAAAAGATTAGCGTCAGCCTGACTCGCAGACTAAGACGTTGGGTAAATTTCATTTCTCACCTAATGTGTAGCCAATACCATGAACGGTACGAATAAAATCACTGCCGAGTTTGCGTCGCAGATGATGCACATGCACTTCAACGGCATTACTGGTGACCTCTTCGTCCCAGGTATACAGTTTCTCTTCAATCAGTTTGCGCGGCAGTACCCGACCAGCGTTACGCATCAGTAATTCCAGCAGGGCAAATTCTTTTGGTTTCAGAGTTAAGGGTTCGCCAGCCAGCGTGGCGATACGTTTGCCGGGGTCGAGCATGACGTTACCGTGGCGCAGTTCGTTACTGGCCTGGCCGTTGGTTCGGCGCATCAGAGCTTCCAGCCTGGCGGCGACTTCTATCAACGCAAAAGGTTTACACAGATAATCGTCAGCTCCCAGACGCAGCCCCTCTACACGTTCCGCTAACGCATCGCGCGCGGTCAGGATCAGTACCGGCTCACGCTGACCTTTTTCTCGCCATTCGCGCAAAATATCGCGACCATCCATGCCTGGTAAGGTTAAATCCAGGATCACCGCATCATAAGGCGCACTATATAGCGCCTCTTTTCCCTGACGACCTTGTGTAAACCAGTCGACGCTAAAACCCATTTTACTAAGGCCCGTTTTGATGCCGTCGCCAATCAGCATGTCATCTTCTATCAGTAAAATTCGCATTTTTTCATCCCTGCGATAACCGTATTTGCTGCCAGTAAACCGTGTTGTAACGCGCTCTGTACAGCATTAAATTTTATTTTTTTCCCTTAAGAAGTTGTTAAGGACTATCTTGTTAAATGCTCGGAAACAGACATTAAAGGGAGTAATAAACATGAAAAAATTCGCAGCAGTAATCGCAGTAATGGCCCTGTGCAGCGCACCGGTGATGGCAGCAGAGCAGGGCGGTTTTTCTGGCCCATCGGCAACGCAAAGTCAGGCCGGAGGATTCCAGGGGCCGAACGGCAGCGTAACGACCGTAGAAAGCGCAAAATCCCTGCGTGACGACACCTGGGTAACCCTGCGCGGCAATATCGTTGAACGCATCTCTGACGATCTCTACGTGTTCAAAGATGCCAGCGGTACTATCAATGTTGATATCGACCACAAACGCTGGAACGGCGTGACGGTGACGCCGAAAGATACGGTTGAGATTCAGGGTGAAGTCGATAAAGACTGGAATTCTGTTGAAATTGACGTCAAACAGATCCGCAAAGTAAATCCGTAATTGTTACCGCTCCCGGGACACATTCCCGGGAATAATTTCGCAGGGAGGCAAAATGACAAACCTGACACTGGATGTAAATATTATCGATTTCCCATCAATCCCTGTGGCGATGTTGCCGCACCGCTGTAGCCCTGAGTTGCTCAACTACAGCGTGGCGAAATTTATCATGTGGCGTAAAGAGACGGGGCTTTCTCCTGTTAACCAAAGCCAGACTTTTGGCGTCGCCTGGGATGACCCTGCCACCACCGCACCGGAAGCGTTTCGCTTTGATATCTGCGGCAGCGTTAGCGAACCGATCCCCGATAATCGTTATGGTGTGAGTAATGGTGAACTTACCGGTGGACGTTATGCTGTGGCCCGCCATGTTGGCGAGCTGGACGATATTTCACACACGATATGGGGCATCATTCGCCACTGGCTACCTGCAAGCGGCGAGAAAATGCGTAAAGCACCGATTCTGTTTCACTACACCAATCTTGCCGAAGGGATGACAGAGCAGCGACTGGAAACAGATGTTTATGTGCCGTTGGCGTGATGAAGAATCTTTACCGGAGTGTGAGCCAAATCACTCGCGATAAGTTTGAGCGAACAATGCCACAGGCGTATTGTTGTTGGGCTTATAATTTCTCCGGTAAGGAATACCATGTATACGCGAAATTTATTATGGCTGGTCAGCCTGGTAAGTGCGGCTCCTCTCTACGCTGCTGACGTTCCCGCCAACACACCGCTCGCCCCGCAACAAGTTTTTCGTTACAACAATCATAGCGACCCAGGCACGCTCGACCCGCAAAAGGTAGAGGAGAATACTGCCGCGCAGATTGTGCTGGATCTGTTTGAAGGTCTGGTATGGATGGACGGTGAAGGTCAGGTGCAGCCCGCTCAGGCTGAACGCTGGGAGATACTGGACGGCGGCAAGCGCTATATTTTCCATCTGCGTAGCGGTTTGCAGTGGTCAGACGGTCAGCCTCTGACGGCAGAGGATTTTGTCCTCGGCTGGCAGCGCGCGGTTGACCCGAAAACGGCAAGCCCTTTTGCTGGCTATCTGGCACAGGCGCACATTAACAATGCCGCAGCTATTGTTGCGGGTAAAGCAGATGTTACATCGCTGGGTGTCAAAGCGATGGATGATCGTACTCTTGAAGTTACGCTTGAGCAGCCGGTTCCTTGGTTCACGACGATGCTCGCCTGGCCGACGCTGTTCCCGGTTCCTCATCATGTCATCGCTAAACATGGCGATAGCTGGAGTAAGCCAGAGAACATGGTTTACAACGGTGCCTTTGTGCTCGATCAGTGGGTAGTTAACGAAAAGATTACTGCACGCAAAAATCCAAAGTACCGCGATGCGCAACATACAGTATTGCAACAGGTTGAGTATCTGGCGCTGGGTAATTCGGTCACCGGCTATAACCGCTATCGCGCGGGAGAGGTCGATCTCACCTGGGTTCCGGCGCAGCAAATTCCCGCCATTGAAAAATCACTGCCTGGCGAGCTACGAATTATCCCGCGGCTGAACAGCGAATATTACAACTTTAACCTTGAGAAACCGCCATTTAACGATGTGCGGGTGCGTCGGGCGCTATATCTTACGGTTGATCGACAGCTTATTGCGCAAAAGGTACTGGGGTTGAGAACGCCCGCAACCACGCTGACGCCGCCAGAGGTAAAAGGCTTTAGCGCGACGACGTTCGATGAACTGCAAAAGCCAATGAGTGAGCGTGTCGCGATGGCAAAAGCCTTGCTGAAACAGGCGGGATACGACGCCTCTCATCCGCTACGCTTTGAGCTGTTCTACAACAAGTACGATCTGCATGAAAAAACCGCGATAGCGTTGTCTTCCGAATGGAAAAAATGGCTGGGTGCACAGGTGACGCTGCGCACAATGGAGTGGAAAACTTATCTTGATGCCCGACGAGCCGGTGATTTCATGTTGTCGCGGCAGTCGTGGGATGCGACGTACAATGATGCTTCCAGCTTCCTGAACACGCTCAAAAGCGATAGTGAAGAAAACGTCGGTCACTGGAAAAATGCGCAGTATGACGCCTTACTAAACCAGGCCACGCAGATCACTGATGCGACAAAGCGTAATGCGTTGTATCAGCAGGCAGAAGTGATCATCAACCAACAGGCACCGCTGATTCCTATCTACTATCAGCCGTTAATCAAACTGCTTAAACCCTACGTTGGCGGTTTTCCGCTGCATAATCCCCAGGATTATGTCTACAGCAAAGAGTTGTATATCAAGGCACATTGATTCCTTTATCGCCGTCGGAGCACGTCCGGCGGCGCTATTCACGCTGATCTCCTGTGACTCGACGCGGCAGATAATGTAGTATCTCCGGCAATATTGCCCCTTTGAAGGCTGGCGAATAAGTTGAGGAATCAGAATTAATGAGCGATATGGCAGAGCGCCTTGCGCTACATGAATTTACGGAAAACGCCTATTTAAACTACTCCATGTACGTGATCATGGACCGCGCGTTGCCGTTTATTGGTGATGGTCTGAAACCTGTTCAGCGCCGCATTGTGTATGCGATGTCTGAGCTGGGCCTGAATGCCAGCGCCAAATTTAAAAAATCGGCCCGTACCGTCGGTGACGTACTGGGTAAATACCATCCGCACGGCGATAGCGCCTGTTATGAAGCGATGGTCCTGATGGCGCAGCCGTTCTCTTACCGTTATCCGCTGGTTGATGGTCAGGGGAACTGGGGCGCGCCGGACGATCCGAAATCGTTCGCGGCAATGCGTTACACCGAATCCCGGTTGTCGAAATATTCCGAGCTGCTATTGAGCGAGCTGGGGCAGGGGACGGCTGACTGGGTACCAAACTTCGACGGCACTTTGCAGGAGCCGAAAATGCTACCTGCCCGTCTGCCAAACATTTTGCTTAACGGCACCACCGGTATTGCCGTCGGCATGGCGACCGATATTCCACCGCATAACCTGCGTGAAGTGGCTCAGGCGGCAATCGCATTAATCGACCAGCCGAAAACCACGCTCGACCAGCTGCTGGATATCGTGCAGGGGCCGGATTATCCGACTGAAGCGGAAATTATCACTTCGCGCGCCGAGATCCGTAAAATCTACGAGAACGGACGTGGTTCAGTGCGTATGCGCGCGGTGTGGAAGAAAGAAGATGGCGCGGTGGTTATCAGCGCATTGCCGCATCAGGTTTCAGGTGCGCGCGTACTGGAGCAAATTGCTGCGCAAATGCGCAACAAAAAGCTGCCGATGGTTGACGATCTGCGCGATGAATCTGACCACGAGAACCCGACTCGTCTGGTGATTGTGCCGCGTTCCAACCGCGTGGATATGGATCAGGTGATGAACCACCTCTTCGCAACCACCGATCTGGAAAAGAGCTATCGTATTAACCTCAATATGATCGGTCTGGATGGTCGTCCGGCGGTGAAAAACCTGCTGGAAATTCTCTCCGAATGGCTGGTGTTCCGCCGCGATACCGTGCGCCGCCGACTGAACTATCGTCTGGAGAAAGTCCTCAAGCGCCTGCATATCCTCGAAGGTTTGCTGGTGGCGTTTCTCAATATCGACGAAGTGATTGAGATCATTCGTAATGAAGATGAACCGAAACCGGCGCTGATGTCGCGGTTTGGCCTTACGGAAACCCAGGCGGAAGCGATCCTCGAACTGAAACTGCGTCATCTTGCCAAACTGGAAGAGATGAAGATTCGCGGTGAGCAGAGTGAGCTGGAAAAAGAGCGCGACCAGTTGCAGGGCATTTTGGCTTCCGAGCGTAAAATGAATAACCTGCTGAAGAAAGAACTGCAGGCAGACGCGCAAGCCTACGGTGACGAACGTCGTTCGCCGTTGCAGGAACGCGAAGAAGCGAAAGCGATGAGCGAGCACGACATGCTGCCGTCTGAACCTGTCACCATTGTGCTGTCGCAGATGGGCTGGGTACGCAGCGCTAAAGGCCATGATATCGACGCGCCGGGCCTGAATTATAAAGCGGGCGATAGCTTCAAAGCGGCGGTGAAAGGTAAGAGCAACCAACCGGTAGTGTTTGTTGATTCCACCGGTCGTAGCTATGCCATCGACCCGATTACGCTGCCGTCGGCGCGTGGTCAGGGCGAGCCGCTCACCGGCAAATTAACGTTGCCGCCTGGAGCGACCGTTGACCATATGCTGATGGAAAGCGACGATCAGAAACTGCTGATGGCTTCCGATGCGGGTTACGGTTTCGTCTGCACTTTTAACGATCTGGTGGCGCGTAACCGTGCAGGTAAAGCTTTGATCACCTTACCGGAAAATGCCCATGTTATGCCGCCGGTGGTGATTGAAGATGCTTCTGATATGCTGCTGGCAATCACTCAGGCAGGCCGTATGTTGATGTTCCCGGTAAGCGATCTGCCGCAGCTGTCGAAGGGCAAAGGCAACAAGATTATCAACATTCCATCGGCAGAAGCCGCGCGTGGAGAAGATGGTCTGGCGCAACTGTACGTTCTGCCGCCGCTAAGCACGCTGACCATTCATGTTGGGAAACGCAAAATTAAACTGCGTCCGGAAGAGCTACAGAAAGTCACTGGCGAACGTGGACGCCGCGGTACGTTGATGCGCGGTTTGCAGCGTATCGATCGTGTTGAGATCGACTCTCCTCGCCGTGCCAGCAGCGGTGATAGCGAAGAGTAATATGCCGGGGAGGGCGCTGTTTCCTCCCGCTTGCAAGGAACGCCGGATGAAACGTTAAGTCGTCATCCGGCAGCGTATTCAACCCCCGGAAACGATAAAAATTCCCTTGAAACCGTTGTTTATTCATGCGTTGCGATTAACAATACGCTTTTCCAGAGAGCGGCTTTTAACAATGCCCTAACCTGATTTCAGGTGACGTACAATGCCAGTCTCTCAGACCTTCAGAGGGTGTTATGCTATATATCTTTCGTCTTATTATTACCGTGATTTACAGCATCTTAGTCTGTGTATTCGGCTCCATTTACTGCCTTTTCAGCCCGCGTAACCCGAAACATGTGGCCACCTTTGGGCATATGTTTGGTCGTCTTGCGCCGCTGTTCGGCCTGAAAGTTGAGTGCCGCAAACCTGCAGATGCTGAAAGCTACGGCAATGCTATCTATATCGCTAACCACCAGAACAACTATGACATGGTGACAGCATCGAACATTGTGCAACCGCCGACGGTGACGGTAGGTAAAAAGAGCTTGCTGTGGATCCCCTTCTTCGGGCAGTTGTACTGGTTAACCGGCAACCTATTGATCGACAGAAACAATCGCACTAAAGCTCACGGCACTATTGCGGAAGTCGTGAATCACTTCAAAAAACGCCGTATTTCCATCTGGATGTTCCCGGAAGGAACCCGCAGCCGTGGTCGCGGCCTGCTACCGTTCAAGACCGGGGCATTTCACGCGGCAATTGCGGCGGGCGTCCCGATTATTCCCGTGTGCGTCTCTACAACTTCGAATAAGATTAATCTTAATCGGCTACACAACGGTCTGGTGATTGTCGAAATGCTGCCGCCAATTGACGTCAGTCAGTATGGCAAAGATCAGGTTCGCGAGTTGGCTGCCCATTGTCGTTCGATAATGGAACAAAAAATCGCTGATCTCGATAAAGAAGTCGCAGAGCGCGAAGCCGCCGGAAAAGTTTAAGTCGGCAATCTGTATTTTTGCGGGGAACACTTTCCTGCACGGTATTACTTTAGCCAGTTTTACATGGAGCAAATATGTCACTCAGTCGGCGTCAGTTCATTCAGGCATCGGGGATTGCACTTTGTGCAGGCGCTGTTCCCCTGAAGGCCAGCGCAGCCGGGCAACAGCAACCGCTACCCGTTCCGCCGCTGCTTGAATCTCGCCGTGGGCAACCGCTGTTTATGACTGTACAACGTGCGCACTGGTCATTTACGCCAGGGACACGCGCGTCGGTTTGGGGAATCAATGGTCGTTACCTGGGGCCGACTATCCGCGTCTGGAAGGGCGACGATGTTAAGCTTATTTACAGCAACCGCCTGACAGAAAATGTCTCAATGACGGTGGCCGGGCTACAGGTACCTGGCCCGCTGATGGGCGGTCCGGCACGGATGATGTCGCCAAACGCTGACTGGGCACCCGTACTGCCTATTCGCCAGAACGCAGCTACTCTGTGGTATCACGCCAATACTCCCAACCGCACGGCTCAGCAGGTCTATAACGGCCTTGCCGGAATGTGGCTGGTGGAAGATGAAGTCAGCAAGTCGCTGCCTATCCCCAACCATTATGGTGTGGATGATTTTCCGGTCATTATCCAGGATAAACGGCTGGACAACTTTGGTACGCCAGAATACAACGAACCGGGAAGCGGCGGCTTTGTTGGTGATACGCTGCTGGTTAACGGTGTACAAAGCCCGTACGTTGAAGTCTCGCGTGGCTGGGTGCGCTTGCGTCTGTTGAACGCGTCGAACTCTCGTCGCTATCAACTACAGATGAGCGATGGTCGCCCGTTACATGTGATTTCTGGCGATCAGGGATTCCTGCCCGCTCCTGTATCGGTGAAGCAACTTTCGCTGGCACCGGGCGAGCGTCGTGAGATTCTGGTGGATATGAGCAACGGTGATGAAGTGTCGATCACCTGTGGCGAAGCGGCGAGCATTGTTGATCGTATTCGTGGCTTCTTTGAGCCATCCAGCATTCTGGTTTCTACCCTGGTGCTAACGCTGCGCCCAACCGGCCTTCTGCCGCTGGTCACAGACAGTCTTCCGATGCGCTTGCTGCCAACTGAAATCATGGCCGGTTCGCCGATTCGCAGTCGCGATATCAGTCTGGGTGATGACCCGGGTATTAATGGGCAGCTGTGGGACGTCAACCGTATTGATGTCACCGCGCAGCAAGGAACGTGGGAACGCTGGACGGTACGCGCGGACGAGCCGCAAGCGTTCCATATTGAAGGCGTGATGTTCCAGATCCGTAACGTGAATGGCGCGATGCCGTTCCCGGAAGACAGAGGCTGGAAAGATACCGTTTGGGTTGACGGACAAGTGGAGCTGCTTGTTTATTTCGGTCAGCCTTCCTGGGCGCACTTCCCGTTCTACTTCAACAGTCAGACGCTGGAAATGGCGGACCGTGGCTCGATTGGGCAACTGTTAGTCAACCCGGTACCGTAATCTTCATACTCGCCCGAGGAGGGCGAGTATGGAATACCTTTCGATTTCTCTTTCGTTCCGGCTTATAATCCCCGGCCTTTGATTATTTTTTTATCATTTCTGGAAGCAAAATGAGCTCTATCTCCCTGATCCAACCGGATCGCGACCTGTTCTCCTGGCCGCAGTACTGGGCCGCCTGTTTTGGACCGGCACCGTTTTTGCCGATGTCTCGTGAAGAGATGGATCAACTTGGCTGGGATAGCTGCGACATCATTTTGGTTACTGGCGACGCGTATGTCGATCACCCAAGCTTCGGGATGGCGATTTGCGGTCGTATGCTGGAAGCGCAGGGCTTTCGCGTCGGGATCATCGCCCAGCCGGACTGGAGCAGCAAAGACGACTTTATGCGTCTGGGTAAACCGAATCTATTTTTCGGTGTTACTGCTGGCAACATGGACTCGATGATCAACCGCTATACCGCCGATCGCCGTTTACGTCATGACGATGCCTACACGCCGGATAACGTCGCGGGTAAGCGACCGGATCGCGCCACACTGGTTTATACCCAGCGTTGTAAAGAGGCGTGGAAAGATGTGCCGGTGATCCTCGGCGGTATTGAGGCTAGTCTGCGCCGTACCGCGCACTATGATTACTGGTCGGATACCGTGCGCCGTTCCGTGCTGGTGGATTCCAAAGCCGACATGCTGATGTTCGGTAACGGTGAGCGTCCGTTGGTGGAGGTGGCGCACCGTCTGGCGATGGGCGAGCCGATTAGTGAAATCCGCGATGTGCGTAATACTGCGATTATCGTAAAAGAGGCGTTGCCAGGCTGGAGCGGCGTGGATTCCACCCGTCTCGATACCCCAGGGAAAATCGACCCGATCCCGCATCCGTATGGCGAAGATCTGCCGTGCGCGGATAACAAACCTGTTGCGCCGAAAAAGCAGGAAGCGAAAGCCGTAACCGTGCAGCCGCCGCGCCCGAAACCGTGGGAAAAAACCTACGTATTGCTGCCTTCTTTCGAGAAAGTGAAGGGCGATAAAGTGCTGTACGCCCATGCTTCGCGTATTCTGCACCACGAAACTAACCCAGGCTGCGCCCGCGCATTGATGCAAAAACATGGCGACCGCTATGTGTGGATCAACCCGCCTGCTATTCCGCTCTCTACCGAAGAGATGGACAGCGTTTTTGCGCTGCCGTACAAGCGCGTGCCGCATCCGGCCTATGGCAATGCTCGTATTCCGGCTTACGAAATGATCCGTTTCTCGGTCAACATTATGCGTGGCTGCTTTGGTGGCTGTTCTTTCTGTTCTATTACCGAGCATGAAGGGCGCATTATTCAGAGCCGTTCGGAAGAGTCGATCATCAATGAGATCGAAGCGATCCGCGACACCGTTCCAGGTTTTACGGGCGTAATTTCCGATCTCGGTGGGCCAACTGCCAACATGTATATGTTGCGCTGCAAATCGCCACGCGCTGAACAGACCTGCCGCCGCTTGTCGTGTGTTTACCCGGATATTTGTCCGCATATGGACACTAACCACGAACCGACGATCAACCTCTATCGCCGTGCGCGTGATCTGAAAGGCATTAAAAAGATCCTGATCGCTTCCGGCGTACGTTATGACATCGCCGTGGAAGATCCGCGCTATATCAAAGAGCTGGCGACCCATCACGTCGGCGGTTATCTGAAGATTGCCCCGGAACATACCGAAGAAGGGCCGTTGTCGAAGATGATGAAGCCGGGCATGGGCAGCTATGACCGCTTTAAAGAGTTGTTCGATACCTACTCGAAACAGGCAGGTAAAGAGCAGTATCTGATCCCGTATTTCATCTCCGCGCACCCCGGTACGCGTGATGAAGATATGGTGAATCTGGCGCTGTGGCTGAAAAAGCACCGCTTCCGCCTCGACCAGGTGCAGAACTTCTATCCGTCGCCGCTGGCGAACTCAACCACCATGTATTACACCGGCAAAAACCCGCTGGCGAAGATTGGTTATAAGAGCGAAGACGTCTTCGTACCGAAGGGCGACAAGCAGCGTCGTTTGCATAAAGCGTTGTTGCGTTACCACGATCCGGCAAACTGGCCGTTAATCCGTCAGGCGCTGGAAGCGATGGGCAAAAAGCATCTGATTGGCAGCCGTCGCGATTGCTTAGTGCCTGCGCCAACCATTGAAGAGATGCGTGAGGCTCGTCGCCAGAACCGCAATACCCGTCCGGCGTTGACTAAACATACGCCGATGGCGACCCAGCGTCAGACGCCTGCTACGGCAAAAAAAGCGTCGTCTACGCAATCTCGTCCGGTGAATGCTGGTGCGAAGAAACGCCCTAAAGCGGCGGTTGGACGTTAAAAAATATCCCCGGTAACAGAATGCTGCCGGGAATTTTTTTATCATTCTGCGTACATACGCAAGCAGCGCAGGCAATCAAAATAGTCCTGTGCATCAAGACGCGTATTGGCTCTGTTAGCGTCGGATTTGGCAGCATAGATTTGTGGGCGTAATGCTTTCATATCCTGCTCAAGCCGGGCGATTTTGGCATTTAATGTTTGCACATTGCTCGCCAGCTGATTGACCTTTTGCTCATTGACGCAGCCACTGAGCAAGCAGGTTGCCAGAACAACAGCTCCCACGGTGAAAATCGTTTTCATATAGTGTTCCCTTTTATTTATTGTTCCGGCTAATTGTTATTTAATTCAGCTCATTGTTTTAATCTGGCGGCGGTTTTTGCCTCAATCTGCTTAAGTAGGCTGCCGCTGTTCGGGCGGATAAAATCAGCGATTTCCCACTTACCTTCGCGCCGCTGTAAAATCAGTTCTTGCTCTTCGTTGTTGCCATTGGTCAGCGTAAAACGAACATGAATGCGGGCGGAATCGGTGGTTTTCTCCAGGACTCGAATTTCATCAACGCGGGAAAATAACGACTCTTCGCCAAAACAGATCGGATTGTCGTAAATAAATTGCCGTTCTATTTGCATATCTTCATCGGGATTGTTGGCAGTCATGAAGGTGGTTTTATAGAAGGCATTGACCGCCTGGCGGTAAGAGTCGGAAACCACCCACGTCCACGGCCAGCTATAATCAGCAATATGTTCAAAGAGTTCGGCAACAAAGGCTTCCGGCTGTTCTTTTTGCAACGAAGCTATAGCGGCCAGCGTTTTTTCATTCTCGCTATTAACTGCTTGTAAGACGCTGCCATGATTGCTGACAATATCGTCAATGACCCAACGACCATTTTCCGCCACCATTTTCAGTGTCTGCATGGTCTTTTCTTTATCGTCTTTAAAGATACGAAAGCGCACAACGGCATCGGCATGATCGGCGTCAGGTTGGGTTATCGCTACGCTTTCTAACACCAGATCGCCAAAATCCTGACAATCACAAACCGGATCATAATCCAGCCAGCCAATATTGCCCGGTAGTGTAAGATTGTCGTTCAGGGTAAGCGCCTGTTGAATACGCGCTGAAGTTATCGCCCGCTCTCCGGTTTCACCGAAATAAGGCGTACTGGCATCTGATTTATAGTTCTGATAAATCTGCCGGACTGTTTGTTCTACGGTCTGTGAAGGAGGCTGCGCGTGTACGGTAAAACTTGCCAGGGCTGCTAAAAACAGAAGTATTATTTTCATCTGTTTTTCACCTCTCCGTTGCGTTTATCCCGGGTGTAGATGAGTTGTTCCTTTAAGAGCTTCCGGCTCTGCATGATGATGTCCTTATATTTGGCATTCCTGAACAAGGAAGAGTAACAATGGGCAGGACGCGAGGGGAATAAATGATTTCTGAAAAGTCCGGTAGCGGAACATTACCGCCACCGGGAGAATTTGCTCGTTAGCCGCCAAACTGGTCAGGATCGGGACCGAGACGCTTGCCCTGATCGAGTTTTGCAATTTCGCCGAGTTCGTCTTTGTCGAGACGGAAATCCCAGACATCAAAGTTTTCGGCAATACGTGAAGGTGTGACCGATTTCGGGATCACCACCAGGCCGCTATCCAGATGCCAGCGGATAACAATCTGCGCCGGGGTTTTGCCGTATTTATCTGCCAGATCGCGAATGACTTTCTGATCGAAAACGCCTTTCCCTCCTTGCGCTAATGGGCTCCAGGATTCGGTCTGGATTTTGTGTGTCGCGTTCCAGGCATGTAGCTGGCGTTGTTGCATCAGCGGGTGAAGTTCGATCTGATTAATAACAGGCGTCACGCCAGTTTCATCAATCAGGCGTTGCAGGTGATGGATCTGGAAGTTGCACACGCCGATGCTTTTGATTAATCCCTCTTTTTGCAATTCGATCATGCCTTTCCATGCTTCGACATAATGGTCGATAGCGGGAACGGGCCAGTGCATTAAGTAGAGGTCGATATAATCAAGCTGGAGTTTTTTCAGGCTGTCGAGCAGGGCTTCGCGGGGGCGCTTGTGGTCGTCGTTCCACAGCTTAGTGGTGATGAACAGTTCTTCTCTGTTGACTGAGGCATTTTTCAGGGCTTTGCCGACACCTTCTTCGTTCTTATAGGCCGCGGCGGTATCAATCGAGCGATAACCCACTTCTAACGCTTTTTGAATGGCGGTGATTACTTCCTCATTACTTGCTTGCCAGACGCCCAGTCCCAACTGGGGCATGACATTGCCATCCTGTAGCTTAATAACGGTTGGATTAGCCATACGTTCCTCCTTTATATGAACTCACCGGAGCAGGCTCCGGTGAGGTGTTGTGAACTTAAGTCTGGACGAAATGCCCGAAAACGAAAGTTTGAGGCGTAAAAAGCTTAGCGGGCGGCTTCGTATATACGGCGGCTGACATCCAGCGTAATGTCATGATTTTCGCCCAGTTGGGTCATGCCGTGCTCTTCCAGTTTTTTCAGCAAAGCCGGGATGGAGCTGCCGTCCAGACCGTAGTCGGAGAGGTGGGTAGGCACGCCTAATTGCTCAAAGAAATTGCGGGTTGCGGCAATCGCGGCGTCAATACGCTCATCGTCGGAACCTTCTGTGATGTTCCAGACGCGTTCAGCATATTGCAGCAGCTTAGCGCGCTTAGTATCGCGTTTTTCATTCCACAGTGCAGGCAGGACGATAGCCAGTGTTTGCGCGTGATCCAGACCGTGCATCGCAGTCAGTTCGTGGCCTAGCATATGCGTTGCCCAGTCCTGCGGTACGCCAGCGCCGATCAAACCGTTCAGCGCCTGAGTCGCCGCCCACATAACGTTGGCGCGCACATCGTAGTTTTCTGGCTCTTTCAGGGCTTTCGGACCATCTTCGATCAGCGTCAACAAAATGCCTTCTGCGAAACGGTCCTGAATTTTGGCATCAACCGGTTTAGTAACATACTGTTCCACGGTGTGTACAAAAGCGTCCACTACACCGTTAGCCACCTGACGCGGCGGCAGGGTGTAGGTATAAACCGGATCGAGCACGGCAAATACGGGTTGAACATGGGCAGAATGGAATGCCTGCTTGTCGCCTGTGGTTTTACGGGAGATCACCGCGCCTGCGTTGGATTCTGAACCGGTTGCTGGCAGCGTCAGCACACAGCCCATCGGGATGGCGCTTTTAATCTCTTTACCGCCCGTTTGTAGAATGTGCCACGGATCGATATTTTCCGGATAGTTAGCCGCTGCGGCGATAAATTTGGTGCCGTCCAGTACAGAACCGCCGCCAACCGCCAGCAGGAAAGTCACTTTTTGTTCGCGAACCAGTTTCACGGCGTTCATCAGCGTTTCATAAGCCGGGTTTGGCTCAATACCGCCAAATTCCAGCACGTCCATGCCTTTCAGGGCATCCAGAACTTGATCGAGAACGCCGGTTTTTTTCACGCTGCCGCCGCCGTAGGTAATCAATACGCGAGCATCGTGAGGAATTTGTTCGCGTAAACCAGCGATTGCGCCTTTACCAAACAGAATGCGGGTTGGGGTGTGCAGATTAAAGTTGTTCATTACTTGCTCCCTTTGCTGGGTCAATATGAGGGCAGAGAACGATCTGCCTGATGTTTTTCATTGTGGTCGCCAGCGCTGTACCTCTCAATGCTCATTTCTGCCAATGTCTTGCCTATTTCTCCAGAGTGCTGGAGAAATGCTACAAAATTGCGCACAATCAAATTGCCGCATTATTCCTAAGAAATTACGCGATATGAAACGTGAAGAGATTTGCCGCTTGCTGGCGGATAAAGTTAATAAACTGAAAAATAAAGAAAATGGTTTGTCAGAGCTGTTGCCCGATGTGCGTTTGTTGTATGGCGAGACGCCTTTCGCACGTACACCGGTAATGTACGAGCCTGGCATCATAATTCTCTTTTCCGGGCATAAAATCGGTTATATCAATGAACGCGTGTTTCGTTATGATGCCAATGAATACCTGCTGCTGACGGTGCCGTTGCCGTTTGAGTGCGAAACCTATGCCACGTCAGAGGTGCCGCTGGCAGGGTTGCGTCTCAATGTCGATATTTTGCAGTTACAGGAACTGTTGATGGACATTGGCGAAGATGAGCATTTCCAGCCGTCGATGGCAGCCAGCGGGATTAACTCTGCCACGTTATCAGAAGAGATTTTATGCGCGGCGGAGCGGTTACTCGACGTGATGGAGCGACCGCTGGATGCGCGTATTCTCGGCAAACAGATCATCCGCGAAATTCTGTACTACGTGCTGACCGGACCTTGCGGCGGTGCGTTACTGGCGCTGGTCAGTCGCCAGACTCACTTCAGCCTGATTAGCCGCGTGCTGAAACGGATTGAGAATAAATACACCGAAAACCTGAGCGTCGAGCAACTGGCGGCAGAAGCCAACATGAGCGTATCGGCGTTCCACCATAATTTTAAGTCTGTCACTAGCACCTCGCCGTTGCAGTATTTGAAGAATTACCGTCTGCATAAGGCGCGGATGATGATCATCCACGACGGCATGAAAGCCAGCGCGGCGGCGATGCGCGTCGGCTATGAAAGCGCATCGCAATTTAGCCGTGAGTTTAAACGTTACTTCGGTGTGACGCCGGGGGAAGATGCGGCAAGAATGCGGGCGATGCAGGGGAATTAAATACGTTCCCGGTACAGCAACCGGGAACGGGGAAAATCGTCAGGCGTTACAGTATTTTTTTTTAATCACCACAAACAGCGTGCCTAACAAGCCAGCGGTTAACAAGGCAATTGGCAGGATCATCAGGATCGTCATTACCTGATCTTCATGGCGTTTAACGAACGGAATCATACTTAAGGCATAGCCGAAACTGGTTACCACGCTGACCCACAGCAATCCGCTTAACCAGTTGAAAAACTGGAAACGGCGGTTTGGCAAACCGGAAATTCCTGCCATGGTTGGCAGCAGCGTACGGACAAATGCAAGAAAACGTCCAGCCAGCAGCGCCAGCAGACCGTGGCGGTCAAACATGCAGGTGGCGCGCTGGTGATATTTAGCAGGAAGCTGTGCCAGCCAGCCTTTCACCGTTTTGGTATTCCCTAACCAGCGCCCCTGAATATAACTTAACCAGCAGCCCAGACTTGCTGCGGCGGTCAGAATCGCAATCGTAGGCAGAAAATCCATAACCCCCTGGGCAATCAATGCGCCAGCCAATATCAACAAGCTGTCGCCTGGCAAAAATGAGGCGGGCAGCAGGCCGTTTTCTAAAAACAGCGTGGCAAACATGACAAAGTAAACAACGCTAACAATATGAGGATCCGCCAGCGCGGCAAAGTCGTGTTGCCAGAGCGCAGCGATGATATCTTGAATAACAGCCATGGACTTTCCTGTGGAACAGCGTTTAAGCCTTTATCTGCCTATTGTACTCCTGATTCGTCCGGGACGCCTTGATCCCGGACGCAACAATTTAAGACTTTTCACAATAAAATGTCTGCAAAATTGTCCAAAAGTGGCAATGTTATACAATTCGCGCAAAACCGGCATCCAGATCGGCAATCAGATCGTTGACATCTTCCAGACCAATATGCAGGCGAATCAAGGTCCCGCTAAAATCGATCTCGCCTTGCGGGCGAATGGCGGCGATATGTTCTGGTTGATTTGCCAGGATCAACGACTCATAACCGCCCCACGAGTAGGCCATGCTGAATAAACTGAAGTTATCCAGATAGTTCGCCAGCTCTTCATCATTGAGCTTTTTCTTAAGCACAAAGGAAAATAGCCCGCTGCTACCTGTAAAGTCTCGTTTCCAGAATTCGTGGCCTTTACTGCCAGGCAGAGCAGGGTGGTTAACTCGCGCTACTTGCGGATGTTCTGCCAGCCATTCAGCCACTTTCAGACTGCTTTCATGATGTTGACGCAGGCGAACACCCAAAGTGCGCAGGCCACGGCTGGTTATATAGGCGGTATCGGCATCGACCATCTGGCCCATCAGATAGGCATTCTCCCGCAGCTGCTCCCAGCAACGGGCATTGCATACGGCAGTACCAATCATCGCATCTGAATGCCCCACCAGATATTTGGTAGCGGCCTGAATGGAAACATCAATGCCAAAATCCAGCGCCTTAAACAGCACACCGGCCGCCCAGGTGTTATCGACCATAATGATGGCATCCGGCACCACACTGCGCACTGCGGCAACAATCGCCGGAACGTCGTGGACTTCCATGGTGATGGAACCCGGCGATTCCAGAAATACGATTTTAGTGTTTGGCTGCAGATGTTTAACGATATCTGCGCCAATCAGCGGATCAAACCACGATGTCGTTACGCCCAGTTTGCTGAGGATTTTGCTACAGAAATCCTGACTCGGTTCATAGGCGGTGTTGGTCATCAACACATGATCGCCCTGTTCGACAAAAGCAAGAATGGAATTAGCAACCGCCGCCGCCCCGCAGGGAAATAGCACGCAGCCTGCGCCACCTTCCAGTTCGCACATCGCTTCTTGTAAGGAGAAATGGGTTAACGTTCCGCGCCGTCCATAGAACAACTCGCCATTGGCGCGATTGCGCGTTGCGTGTTTTTTGGCTTCCACACTGTCAAAGACCAGCGAAGAAGCGCGCTGAATCACGCTATTTACCGCGCCGAGAGTGTATTTTTTGCTGCGTCCTGCATTCACCAGTTGAGTATCAAGCTTTTTGTCCGCCATCTCGGGATTCCTGTTTTTATACGTCTGGATGTCTAAACTAGCATGAATATTCGCGGGCGCATCCTGAAGAATTGGCATAAAGCAGAAAATTTTCGCAAATGGCGTGCTGGTGACTTTTTTACTGCGTAAACGCAAGGAAAAGAAAGCAAAGGTACGGCAGTATGCAAATAGTAATGAGAACGACTATCAATTCGACGTCGTTTTGATATTATTATGCGCAGATTTTGTGACTTGCGTCCTGGAGATACACAGTGGGTAATAATTTAATGCAGACGGACCTTTCCGTCTGGGGTATGTATCAGCACGCCGATATTGTCGTTAAGTGCGTGATGATTGGGCTTATTTTGGCCTCCGTAGTCACCTGGGCAATCTTCTTCAGTAAGAGCGTAGAGTTCTTCAATCAGAAGCGTCGCCTTAAGCGCGAGCAGCAACTGCTGGCTGAAGCGCGTTCCTTAAACCAGGCCAACGATATTGCCGCTGATTTTGGTAGCAAAAGCTTAAGCCTGCATTTGCTCAATGAAGCGCAGAATGAGCTGGAACTGTCAGAAGGCAGCGACGATAACGAAGGTATTAAAGAACGTACCAGCTTCCGTCTGGAGCGTCGGGTCGCCGCAGTAGGTCGTCAAATGGGCCGCGGTAACGGCTATCTGGCAACCATCGGCGCGATTTCGCCGTTCGTTGGTCTGTTTGGTACGGTCTGGGGCATCATGAACAGCTTTATTGGTATCGCGCAAACGCAGACCACTAACCTGGCAGTCGTTGCGCCGGGTATTGCAGAAGCTCTGTTAGCAACGGCAATCGGCCTCGTGGCAGCGATTCCGGCGGTCGTTATCTATAACGTATTTGCACGTCAGATTGGCGGCTTTAAAGCGATGCTGGGTGATGTCGCAGCGCAGGTATTGTTGCTGCAAAGCCGTGACCTGGATCTGGAAGCCAGCGCCGCTGCGCATCCGGTTCGTGTCGCACAAAAATTACGCGCAGGATAATGTCCGATGGCAATGCATCTTAACGAAAACCTCGACGATAACGGCGAAATGCATGATATCAACGTGACGCCGTTTATCGACGTGATGTTGGTTCTGCTGATTATCTTTATGGTGGCGGCACCGTTAGCGACGGTAGATGTGAAGGTGAACTTGCCTGCTTCTACCAGCACGCCGCAGCCGCGCCCGGAAAAACCGGTTTATCTGTCGGTGAAGGCAGACAACTCGATGTTTATCGGTAACGATCCGGTCACCGATGAAACAATGATTACGGCGTTGAATGCGTTAACCGAAGGCAAGAAAGACACCACCATCTTCTTCCGAGCGGACAAAACCGTCGATTACGAGACGTTGATGAAGGTAATGGATACGCTGCATCAGGCGGGTTATCTGAAGATAGGTCTGGTCGGCGAAGAAACCGCCAAAGCGAAATAAAAATGATGCCCGGTTGCTTTTCACAACCGGGCATTTTTTTAACCTAAATGCTCGCCGCCGCACACGCCGTGCACTTCTGCGGTGACGTAGCTCGACTCCTGACTTGCCAGATAAACATATACAGGGGCCAGTTCCGCCGGTTGCCCCGCACGTTTCATCGGCGTTTGCTGACCAAACTGCGGGATCTTATCCTGCGTTTGCCCGCCGGAAATTTGCAGTGCTGTCCAGATCGGGCCTGGCGCAACAATATTCACCCGAATACCTTTCTCTGCGACCTGTGTTGCCAGGCCACGGCTGTAGTTCAGAATCGCCGCCTTCGTAGCCGCATAGTCCAGTAAATGCGGGCTTGGCTGGTATGCCTGGATTGACGAAGTGGTGATGATACTGGCACCTTTCGGTAGCAGGGGGATCGCTTCCTGGGTTAGCCAGAACAGCGCGAAAACGTTAATGGCAAAGGTCTTTTGAAACTGTTCGCTGGTGAGGTCTGCAATATCAGGAATGGCAACCTGTTTCCCGGCGACCAGCGCCATAATATCCAGCCCGCCTAACGCCTTATGCGCTTCGTGAACCAGCGAACGGGCGAATTTCTCATCGCTTAAATCGCCTGGCAGCAGGACGGCTTTGCGTCCGCATTCTTCAATGATCTTTTTCACATCCTGAGCGTCTTGTTCTTCTACGGGAAGATAACTGATCGCCACGTCAGCCCCTTCACGCGCGTAAGCAATGGCGGCAGCGCGACCGATTCCGGAATCGCCCCCTGTCACCAGTGCTTTACGATCTTTCAGGCGACCGCTACCAACATAGGTTTTCTCGCCGCAATCCGGCACCGGTGTCATTTTCGCCTGGATGCCTGGCGTCGGTTGTTTCTGTTTGGGATATTCACCAGTGTAATACTGCGTGGTCGGGTCTTTTAAATGAGACATCGTTTTTCTCCCTTCAGGTTCAACGTCCTTTAAGGGTAGACGCTCTCGATGCGTTGATAAGGGAACCAGGAAGATCCCTAAACCTCGGATTTATGCGACAAAGGTTTAACGGATATGTTGATTTGCTGTTGCGCGCTGTTTACTCAATTGCGATATACTGTTGCCCGTTTTAACTACACGACAGGAATGTATGGAACGTTTTCTTGAAAATGCAATGTATGCTTCTCGCTGGCTGCTTGCCCCCGTGTACTTTGGCCTTTCGCTGGCGTTAGTTGCCCTGGCGCTGAAGTTCTTCCAGGAGATTATTCACGTACTGCCGAATATCTTCTCGATGGCGGAATCAGATTTGATCCTCGTGTTGCTGTCGCTGGTGGATATGACGCTGGTTGGCGGTTTGCTGGTGATGGTGATGTTTTCCGGTTATGAGAATTTCGTCTCACAACTGGATATCTCCGAGAACAAAGAGAAGCTGAACTGGCTGGGGAAAATGGACGCAACGTCGCTGAAAAACAAAGTAGCAGCGTCGATTGTGGCAATTTCTTCCATTCACTTACTGCGCGTCTTTATGGATGCGAAAAATGTCCCTGATAACAAACTGATGTGGTACGTCATTATCCATCTGACGTTTGTGCTCTCTGCATTTGTGATGGGCTATCTTGACCGACTGACTCGTCATAATCACTGATCTGATTCGGGCGCGGTTCTCGCGCCCGTTATTAACAGGTCATTTATCGGAAGACGCCTGCCACAGATTCAGCTCGCCATCGGCGATATGCTGATCAATCTGCGCCAGCTCCTCGGTGCTAAATGTCAGATTATTCAGCGCCTGCACGTTCTCCTCAAGTTGCTCCGCGCGGCTGGCACCAATCAATACCGACGTCACGCGATCATCTTTCAGCAACCAGCTTAACGCCATTTGCGCCATTGATTGTCCACGCTGCTGTGCCATTTCATTCAATAACCGCAGGCTGTTGAGGTTGGCTTCGGTGAGCATTTTCGGCGTCAGACCACGAACTTTATTCCCTTCACGATGCATCCGTGAATCTTGCGGAATGCCGTTGAGATATTTTCCGGTCAGCAATCCCTGAGCCAGAGGAGTAAAGGCAATGCAGCCCACGCCGTTATTTTGCAGGGTATCCAGCAGGCCGCTTTTATCCACCCAGCGGTTCAGTAAATTGTACGAAGGTTGATGAATTAACAGCGGAATTTTCCACTCGCGCAGTAACTCGACCATTTTTTGCGTCCGCTCTGGCGAGTAAGAGGAGATCCCGACATACAGCGCCTTACCGCTTTGTACCGCATGAGCCAGCGCAGAGGCGGTTTCTTCCATCGGCGTATTTTCATCGACGCGATGAGAGTAAAAGATATCGACATACTCAAGCCCCATACGCTTCAGGCTTTGGTCGAGGCTGGCGAGCAGATATTTACGTGAACCGCCAGAGCCGTAAGGGCCGGGCCACATATCGTATCCAGCCTTGGTAGAGATAATCAGTTCATCGCGATAAGCGGCAAAATCCTCCCGCAGCAGGCGACCAAAGTTCTCTTCTGCGCTTCCTGGAGGCGGCCCGTAATTGTTGGCTAAATCAAAGTGCGTAATGCCTAAATCAAACGCTTTACGCAGGATCGCACGCTGTGATTCCAGCGCGTTAACGTGACCGAAATTGTGCCATAAACCGAGCGATAACGCGGGCAGGCGTAAACCGCTTTTTCCGCAATAACGGTACTGCATCTGCCCGTAACGCTCGGGATTCGCTAACCAGACCATGACCTCTCCTTTCCACCATTCAATTTCGAAACAATGTTTCTAGTTTAGCGATTCATCAGCGCGTATCCCGTAGTCTGGCTCACAGAGTGACGAAAAACTGGGCAAAAACACGTGCTTATGCTTTGCTTAAAAAAACACCAACTGAGGAGTGCAATGATGCCGCGTTTAACCGCCAAAGATTTCCTACAAGAGTTGCTGGATTACTATGACTATTACGCTCACGGGAAAATCTCGAAACGTGAGTTCCTCAACCTTGCGGCGAAGTATGCGGTAGGCGGGATGACGGCATTAGCGTTGTTTGATTTGCTCAAGCCAAATTATGCGCTGGCGACTCAGGTAGAGTTTACCGACCCGGAAATTGTTGCTGAGTACATCACGTATCCTTCACCAAATGGTCACGGCGAGGTACGGGGTTATCTGGTGAAGCCCGCAAAGATGAGCGGCAAAACGCCAGCCGTGGTGGTGGTGCATGAGAATCGTGGACTGAATCCGTATATCGAAGATGTGGCACGGCGAGTGGCGAAGGCGGGGTATATCGCCCTGGCACCTGACGGCTTAAGTTCCGTTGGAGGTTATCCGGGAAATGATGATAAAGGTCGTGAGCTGCAACAGCAGGTTGATCCAACCAAACTGATGAATGATTTCTTTGCCGCAATTGAGTTTATGCAACGCTATCCGCAAGCGACAGGCAAAGTGGGTATTACCGGATTTTGCTATGGCGGTGGCGTATCGAACGCGGCGGCTGTCGCGTATCCGGAACTGGCCTGCGCGGTGCCGTTTTATGGTCGACAGGCACCCACCGCCGATGTGGCGAAGATTGAAGCGCCTTTACTACTCCACTACGCGGAACTGGACACCCGAATCAACGAGGGCTGGCCTGCTTACGAGGCGGCGTTGAAAGCCAATAATAAGGTCTATGAGGCGTATATCTATCCGGGGGTTAATCACGGATTCCATAATGATTCCACGCCCCGTTATGACAAATCTGCCGCCGATCTTGCCTGGCAAAGGACGCTGAAATGGTTCGATAAATATCTCTCCTGATAGGTTTATCTCTTACGGGATTACGTCTTAAACAAGCATGAAAAAATAGCGTGCGCAAAAGTCGTTCTTTGCCTAAAATATCGCTATATATGGCAATATATAGCGAATGAGGTGAACGATGAATAACCATTTTGGTAAAGGCTTAATGGCGGGATTAAAAGCAACGCATGCCGACAGTGCGGTTAATGTGACAAAATACTGTGCCGATTATAAACGCGGTTTTGTATTAGGCTACTCACACCGGATGTACGAAAAGACCGGAGATCGCCAGCTTAGCGCCTGGGAAGCGGGTATTCTGACGCGCCGCTATGGACTGGATAAAGAGATGGTAATGGATTTCTTTCGTGAGAATAATTCCTGTTCTACGTTGCGCTTTTTTATGGCCGGTTATCGCCTCGAAAATTGATCAAACATACGTATTATCTTGCTTTAATTAATTACACTAATGCTTCTTCCCTTCGTTTTAGCGCCCCGCCGCAGTATCATGATATCGATAACCATAATAAATGTGTGGTAAATGGCGCATCGATCGCATTATTGATTTTGCGATTGAGGCAAAATATATGCCAGGTCTTCGCAACGGAATAACTATAAATGACTGGAGATAACACCCTCATCCATTCTCACGGCATTAACCGTCGTGATTTCATGAAGCTTTGTGCAGCATTAGCCGCCACCATGGGGTTAAGTAGCAAAGCCGCTGCAGAGATGGCCGAATCGGTTACTAACCCGCAGCGTCCGCCAGTTATCTGGATTGGCGCGCAGGAGTGTACCGGTTGTACGGAATCTCTGCTTCGTGCAACGCATCCAACGGTAGAAAACCTCGTGCTGGAGACTATCTCTCTGGAGTATCACGAAGTGCTTTCCGCCGCCTTCGGTCATCAGGTCGAAGAGAACAAACATAACGCTCTCGAGAAGTACAAAGGGCAGTATGTGTTAGTGGTGGATGGTTCCATCCCATTAAAAGATAATGGTATTTATTGCATGGTTGCCGGTGAGCCGATTGTGGATCACATCCGCAAAGCGGCGGAAGGCGCAGCAGCCATTATCGCTATCGGTTCCTGCTCTGCGTGGGGCGGTGTTGCCGCGGCTGGGGTTAACCCTACCGGCGCGGTCAGCCTGCAAGAAGTTCTGCCAGGCAAAACCGTTATTAACATTCCAGGCTGCCCGCCAAACCCGCACAACTTCCTCGCGACCGTTGCGCACATCATCACTTACGGCAAACCGCCGAAGCTGGATGATAAAAACCGTCCGACCTTCGCCTATGGTCGTCTGATTCACGAACACTGTGAACGTCGTCCGCACTTCGATGCTGGTCGTTTTGCCAAAGAGTTCGGCGATGAAGGCCACCGCGAAGGTTGGTGCCTGTACCACCTCGGCTGTAAAGGGCCAGAAACTTACGGCAACTGCTCAACGCTGCAATTCTGCGACGTTGGCGGTGTGTGGCCGGTGGCAATTGGTCACCCATGCTATGGCTGTAACGAAGAAGGTATCGGCTTCCATAAAGGCATCCATCAGCTTGCCAACGTCGAAAACCAGACGCCGCGTTCACAAAAACCGGACGTCAACGCTAAAGAAGGCGGCAACGTCTCTGCGGGCGCTATTGGTTTGCTCGGCGGCGTGGTTGGGCTGGTTGCCGGTGTCAGCGTGATGGCGGTGCGTGAACTGGGGCGTCAGCAAAAGAAAGATAACGCTGACTCACGGGGAGAATAACCGTGAACAGACGTAATTTTATTAAAGCAGCCTCCTGCGGGGCATTGCTGACGGGCGCGTTGCCGTCTGTCAGTCATGCGGCTGCTGAAAACCGCCCGCCAATTCCGGGATCGCTGGGGATGTTGTATGACTCGACCTTGTGCGTAGGCTGCCAGGCTTGCGTCACCAAGTGTCAGGATATCAACTTCCCTGAACGTAACCCGCAAGGGGAACAGACCTGGTCGAACAACGACAAACTGTCGCCGTATACCAATAACATCATTCAGGTGTGGACCAGTGGCACGGGTGTCAACAAAGACCAGGAAGAGAACGGCTACGCGTACATTAAGAAACAGTGTATGCACTGCGTCGATCCGAACTGTGTCTCCGTGTGTCCGGTCTCTGCGCTGAAAAAAGATCCGAAAACCGGCATTGTCCATTACGACAAAGATGTGTGCACTGGCTGCCGTTACTGCATGGTCGCCTGCCCATACAACGTGCCGAAGTACGACTACAACAACCCATTTGGTGCGCTGCATAAGTGTGAACTGTGCAACCAGAAAGGTGTGGAACGTCTTGATAAAGGCGGTCTGCCTGGCTGCGTAGAAGTGTGCCCGGCGGGCGCGGTGATTTTTGGTACGCGTGAAGAGCTGATGGCGGAGGCGAAAAAACGCCTGGCGCTGAAGCCTGGCAGCGAATACCACTATCCGCGTCAGACGCTGAAATCTGGCGACACTTACCTGCACACGGTGCCGAAATATTATCCGCATCTGTACGGCGAGAAAGAGGGCGGCGGTACTCAGGTTCTGGTACTGACGGGTGTGCCTTATGAAAATCTCGACCTGCCGAAGCTGGACGATCTTTCTACCGGTGCGCGTTCCGAAAATATTCAACACACCCTGTATAAAGGCATGATGCTACCACTGGCCGTGCTGGCGGGCTTAACCGTGCTGGTTCGTCGCAACACCAAAAACGACCATCACGACGGAGGAGACGATCATGAGTCATGATCCACAACCGCTGGGCGGCAAAATCATCAGTAAACCGGTCATGATTTTTGGACCGTTAATCGTCATCTGTATGCTCCTGATTGTGAAGCGTCTGGTGTTCGGTCTGGGCTCTGTCTCTGACCTGAACGGCGGTTTCCCGTGGGGCGTATGGATCGCGTTTGACCTGCTGATCGGCACCGGCTTCGCCTGTGGCGGCTGGGCGCTGGCGTGGGCGGTATACGTCTTTAACCGTGGACAATACCATCCGCTAGTGCGTCCGGCGCTGTTGGCGAGTCTGTTCGGTTACTCACTGGGTGGCTTGTCGATCACTATCGACGTCGGTCGCTACTGGAACCTGCCGTACTTCTACATTCCGGGTCACTTCAACGTGAACTCGGTACTGTTCGAGACGGCGGTCTGTATGACCATCTACATCGGCGTGATGGCACTGGAGTTTGCTCCGGCACTGTTTGAACGTCTGGGCTGGAAAGTGTCGCTCAAACGGCTGAACAAGGTGATGTTCTTCATCATCGCGCTCGGTGCGCTGCTGCCAACTATGCACCAGTCTTCAATGGGGTCGCTGATGATCTCGGCGGGCTACAAAGTGCATCCGCTGTGGCAGAGCTATGAAATGTTGCCGCTGTTCTCACTGCTGACGGCGTTCATCATGGGCTTCTCGATTGTCATCTTTGAAGGTTCGCTGGTGCAGGCGGGTCTGCGTGGCAACGGTCCGGATGAAAAGAGTCTGTTCGTTAAGCTGACCAACACCATCAGTGTGTTGCTGGCGATTTTCATCGTGCTGCGCTTTGGCGAGCTTATCTATCGCGACAAGCTGTCGTTAGCGTTTGCCGGTGACTTCTACTCCGTGATGTTCTGGATTGAAGTCCTGCTGATGCTCTTCCCGCTGGTCGTTCTGCGTGTGGCGAAGCTGCGTAATGATTCCCGCATGCTGTTCCTGTCAGCACTGAGCGCACTGTTAGGTTGTGCAACCTGGCGTCTGACCTATTCGCTGGTGGCATTCAACCCGGGCGGCGGTTACGCCTACTTCCCGACCTGGGAAGAACTGTTGATTTCTATTGGTTTTGTGGCTATTGAGATTTGCGCTTACATCGTACTCATTCGTCTACTGCCGATACTTCCTCCTTTAAAACAAAACGATCATAATCGTCATGAGGCGAGCAAAGCATGAGCCAGAGAATTACTATTGATCCGGTAACCCGTATTGAGGGGCATTTACGCATCGATTGCGAAATCGAAAATGGTGTCGTTTCGAAAGCATGGGCTTCCGGTACCATGTGGCGCGGCATGGAAGAGATCGTGAAAAACCGCGATCCGCGCGATGCATGGATGATTGTGCAACGTATCTGTGGCGTATGTACTACCACTCACGCGCTGTCTTCCGTTCGTGCGGCAGAGAGTGCGCTGAATATCGACGTTCCGGTTAACGCGCAATACATCCGTAACATCATTCTGGCTGCGCACACCACGCATGACCATATCGTTCATTTCTATCAACTTTCGGCGCTGGACTGGGTGGATATCACTTCTGCACTGCAAGCTGACCCAACCAAAGCCTCCGAAATGCTGAAAGGCGTTTCGACCTGGCATCTGAACAGTCCGGAAGAGTTCACTAAAGTTCAGAACAAGATCAAAGATCTGGTTGCCAGCGGTCAGTTGGGTATTTTCGCCAATGGCTACTGGGGTCACCCGGCGATGAAACTGCCGCCGGAAGTGAACCTGATTGCGGTAGCGCACTACCTGCAGGCGCTGGAGTGCCAGCGTGACGCTAACCGCGTCGTGGCGCTGCTGGGCGGTAAAACGCCGCACATTCAGAACCTGGCAGTAGGTGGGGTCGCTAACCCGATCAACCTCGACGGTCTGGGCGTGCTGAATCTTGAGCGTCTGATGTACATCAAGTCCTTCATCGACAAGCTGAGCGACTTTGTTGAGCAGGTTTATAAGGTTGATACCGCGGTTATCGCCGCGTTCTATCCGGAATGGCTGACGCGCGGTAAAGGTGCGGTGAACTACCTGAGCGTGCCGGAATTCCCGACCGACAGTAAAAACGGCAGCTTCCTGTTCCCGGGCGGCTACATTGAGAATGCGGATCTGTCCTCGTATCGTCCGATCACTTCTCATTCCGATGAATACCTGATCAAAGGCATTCAGGAAAGCGCGAAGCACTCCTGGTATAAAGACGAAGCGCCGCAGGCACCGTGGGAAGGCACCACCATTCCGGCTTATGATGGTTGGTCTGACGACGGGAAATATTCCTGGGTGAAATCACCGACTTTCTACGGCAAAACGGTAGAAGTGGGTCCGCTGGCTAATATGCTGGTGAAACTGGCGGCAGGTCGCGAATCTACCCAGAATAAACTGAATGAAATCGTTGCGATTTATCAGAAACTGACTGGCAACACGCTGGAAGTGGCGCAGCTGCACTCCACGCTGGGCCGTATTATTGGTCGTACCGTTCACTGCTGCGAATTGCAGGATATCCTGCAAAATCAATACAGTGCACTGATCACCAATATCGGCAAAGGCGATCACACCACCTTTGTGAAGCCGAACATTCCGGCAACGGGTGAGTTCAAAGGTGTTGGCTTCCTCGAAGCACCGCGCGGTATGCTCTCTCACTGGATGGTTATTAAAGACGGTATCATCAGCAACTACCAGGCAGTTGTTCCATCAACCTGGAACTCTGGCCCACGTAACTTCAATGATGACGTCGGTCCTTACGAGCAGTCGCTGGTGGGTACACCGGTTGCCGATCCGAATAAACCGCTGGAAGTGGTGCGTACCATTCACTCCTTCGACCCGTGCATGGCCTGTGCGGTACACGTAGTGGATGCCGACGGCAACGAAGTGGTTTCAGTGAAGGTTCTGTAATGCGTATTTTAGTCTTAGGGGTTGGCAATATTTTGCTGACCGATGAAGCCATCGGTGTGCGGATTGTCGAAGCGTTAGAGCAACGATACATTCTGCCGGATTATGTTGAGATCCTCGATGGCGGCACGGCGGGAATGGAGCTGCTTGGCGACATGGCAAATCGCGATCATCTGATCATTGCGGATGCCATTGTGTCGAAGAAGAGCGCGCCGGGAACGATGATGATCCTGCGGGATGAAGAAGTTCCGGCGTTGTTTACCAACAAAATCTCTCCGCATCAGCTTGGCCTGGCCGACGTATTGTCGGCCCTGCGCTTCACCGGTGAGTTTCCGAAAAAGCTGACCCTGGTCGGCGTGATCCCGGAATCGCTGGAGCCACACATCGGCTTAACGCCGACGGTTGAAGCAATGATTGAACCTGCGCTTGAGCAGGTTCTGGCTGCGCTGCGCGAATCAGGCGTGGAAGCCATCCCACGGGAGGCGACTCATGACTGAAGAGATAGCAGGTTTCCAGACCTCCCCGAAGGCGCAAGTACAGGCAGCTTTTGAAGAAATTGCCCGGCGTTCGATGCATGATCTCTCTTTTCTGCATCCTTCAATGCCGGTGTATGTTTCTGACTTTACGCTGTTCGAAGGTCAGTGGACGGGGTGTGTGATCACCCCGTGGATGCTGAGTGCAGTTATCTTCCCCGGCCCGGATCAACTCTGGCCGCTGCGCAAAGTGAGTGAAAAAATTGGTCTGCAACTGCCGTATGGCACCATGACCTTTACCGTTGGCGAACTGGACGGTGTTTCGCAATACCTCTCCTGCTCGCTGATGTCGCCGCTTTCGCACAGCATGTCGATTGAAGAGGGCCAACGCCTGACGGATGACTGCGCACGAATGATCCTTTCGCTGCCAGTCACGAATCCGGATGTACCACACGCAGGGCGTCGCGCCCTGCTGTTTGGCCGCAGGAGTGGCGAAAATGCATGAGTTGTCGCTTTGCCAGAGCGCCGTTGAAATTATCCAACGGCAGGCGGAGCAGCACGATGTTAAGCGCGTCACCGCCGTGTGGCTGGAAATTGGCGCGCTCTCCTGCGTTGAGGAGAACGCCGTCCGTTTTAGTTTTGAAATTGTCTGCCACGGAACGGTGGCGCAAGGGTGCGATTTACATATCGTCTATAAACCCGCCCAGGCCTGGTGCTGGGATTGCAGCCAGGTGGTGGAGATTCATCAGCACGATGCGCAGTGTCCGCTCTGTCATGGCGAGCGGTTGCGTGTCGATACCGGCGATTCGCTGATCGTCAAAAGTATTGAAGTTGAATAACCGGAGTTAACAATGTGTATTGGCGTTCCAGGCCAGGTGCTGGCTGTCGGTGAGGATATTCACCAGCTTGCGCAGGTTGAAGTATGTGGTATCAAGCGCGACGTGAATATCGCCCTGATTTGTGAAGGTAACCCTGCCGATCTGCTGGGCCAGTGGGTGCTGGTACACGTCGGATTTGCCATGAGCATCATCGACGAAGATGAAGCCAAAGCCACATTAGACGCGCTGCGCCAAATGGATTACGACATTACCAGCGCGTGATGATTAAAGCCGGATGCGGCGTAAATGCTTTATCCGGCTACATAGCGATAAGCCTGCCAATGTTGCGACTTACCCCTGACGCTTATCTTCCGTATTCGTCTCGAAATCACTGGCGTCATGGCGTTCATGCAACTGCTCGTTCAGCGGTCCGTTGGTGCGGTTAACAATACGCCCACGCTTCACCGCCGGACGTTCGCCCACTTCTTTCGCCCAGCGTTGTACGTGTTTATAACTACCTGCATCAAGAAACTCTGCGGCATCATACACGCCGCCTAACACCACGTTGCCAAACCACGGCCAAATCGCCATATCCGCAATGGTGTACTCATCGCCCGCAACAAACTTATGCTGCGCCAGTTGCTTATCCAGCACGTCGAGCAGGCGCTTGGCTTCCATGGTAAAGCGATTGATGGCGTACTCAATTTTCACCGGCGCGTAATGGTAAAAGTGACCAAAACCACCGCCGAGAAACGGCGCAGCACCCTGTAACCAGAACAACCAGTTCATTGCTTCAGTACGCTTTGCCAGATCCTGCGGCAGGAAGTAGCCAAATTTCTCCGCCAGATAAAGCAGAATCGATCCAGACTCAAACACGCGGATCGGCGGATTATGCGTATGATCGCGCAGCGCCGGGATCTTCGAGTTTGGGTTTACTTCGACAAAACCGCTGGAGAATTGATCGCCATCGCCTATGCGTATCAGCCAGGCGTCGTACTCTGCACCCGTAACGCCCAGCGCCAGCAGCTCCTCAAGCATAATCGTTACTTTCTGACCGTTCGGCGTTCCCAGTGAATAAAGTTGCAATGGATGTTTGCCAACGGGCAGCGTTTTTTCATGCGTCGGACCAGAAACCGGGCGATTGATATTGGCGAACGCGCCGCCAGCGGATTTATCCCACGTCCAGACTTTCGCGGGCTGATAAGTATTGTCTGTCATAGTGAGTTGCCTTCTGAGTGGTAGTGTTGAAGCAGTGTAGCAGGTCACTTGCTGTACAGAATGTGAATTTTTTAACCCTTTGCGCCAGCCGCTGCGATGAGGTGTATGATTAGTCTGACCTCTGTCCGGTTAATGTCGCTGAGCAGGTAATCAGAGCACAACAATTACGCCAACTGCTTAGGTTGTATTGTTAAAGGTAAAGTGATGAGCAAAGGAACGACCAGCCAGGATGCCCCGTTCGGGACATTATTGGGCTACGCCCCAGGTGGTGTAGCAATCTACTCTTCAGATTACAGTTCTCTCGATCCGCAGGAATACGAAGATGACGCCGTATTCCGTAGCTATATCGACGACGAATATATGGGCCACAAATGGCAATGCGTTGAATTTGCTCGCCGTTTTCTCTTTCTGAATTACGGTGTGGTCTTTACTGACGTGGGTATGGCGTGGGAGATTTTCTCGCTGCGCTTCCTGCGTGAAGTGGTTAATGACAACATCCTGCCATTGCAGGCATTTCCTAATGGCTCGCCGCGTGCACCGGTCGCGGGCGCGCTTCTTATCTGGGATAAAGGCGGTGAATTTAAAGACACTGGCCATGTCGCCATCATTACCCAATTGCATGGCAACAAAGTCCGTATTGCGGAACAGAACGTGATTCATTCCCCGTTACCGCAAGGGCAACAGTGGACGCGCGAGCTGGAGATGGTGGTTGAAAACGGCTGCTATACCCTTAAAGACACGTTTGATGACACCACCATTCTCGGCTGGATGATCCAGACGGAAGATACTGAATACAGCTTACCGCAGCCGGAAATTGCAGGCGAGTTGCTGAAAATCAGCGGAGCGCGCCTGGAAAACAAAGGCCAGTTTGACGGTAAATGGCTGGATGAAAAAGATCCGCTACAAAACGCCTATGTGCAGGCCAACGGTCAGGTGATCAATCAGGATCCGTATCATTACTACACCATTACCGAGAGTGCCGAGCAGGAGCTGATTAAAGCCACCAACGAGCTGCACCTGATGTATCTTCACGCCACCGACAAGGTGCTGAAAGATGACAACCTGCTGGCGCTGTTCGACATCCCAAAAATCCTCTGGCCACGTTTGCGTCTCTCCTGGCAGCGTCGCCGTCACCATATGATCACCGGTCGTATGGATTTCTGTATGGACGAACGTGGCCTGAAGGTCTACGAATACAACGCCGATTCCGCCTCCTGTCATACCGAAGCGGGCTTGATCCTCGAACGTTGGGCGGAGCAGGGCTATAAAGGCAACGGCTTCAATCCGGCGGAAGGGCTGATTAACGAACTGGCCGGTGCCTGGAAACACAGTCGTGCACGTCCGTTTGTCCATATCATGCAAGACAAAGATATCGAGGAAAACTATCACGCGCAGTTTATGGAGCAGGCGCTGCACCAGGCGGGCTTTGAAACGCGTATCTTGCGCGGGCTGGATGAACTGGGCTGGGATGCTGCCGGGCAACTGATTGATGGGGAAGGGCGACTGGTTAACTGCGTGTGGAAAACCTGGGCGTGGGAAACCGCGTTTGATCAGATTCGTGAAGTTAGCGACCGTGAGTTTGCTGCGGTGCCGATCCGTACCGGTCATCCGCAAAATGAAGTGCGTCTTATCGACGTATTGCTGCGCCCGGAAGTGCTGGTCTTTGAACCTCTGTGGACAGTGATCCCCGGCAACAAAGCGATTCTGCCGATCCTCTGGTCGCTGTTCCCGCACCATCGTTACCTACTGGATACCGATTTCACTGTTAATGATGAACTGGTAAAAACAGGTTACGCAGTGAAACCGATCGCCGGTCGCTGTGGCAGTAACATCGACCTCGTCAGCCATCATGAAGAGGTGCTGGACAAAACCAGCGGTAAATTTGCCGAGCAGAAAAACATCTATCAGCAACTGTGGTGTTTGCCGAAAGTGGACGGTAAATACATTCAGGTATGTACCTTCACCGTTGGCGGCAACTACGGTGGGACGTGTTTGCGCGGTGATGAATCACTGGTCATCAAAAAAGAGAGTGATATTGAACCGCTAATTGTGGTGAAAGAGTAATACATGTTGTAGCAACCCCGTACTGATTATGAAGAATAATCAGTACGGGGATTAATCAAAACATTCAACATTTATATATTCCAATATTTATTTATTTAATATATGAATATATTAACCAGTGGAATACCTGTGTTTTGATTATTTCTAAAGGTTTTGAATGAATGCTTATTATCTGATACACAAGAAATAACACTCTTTTTATCGTTAAAAAATGATATTTCACTTTGCCCACGCCGTTAAAGTCACTGATAATGCGTCCGTTCGTAAATTCAAAATGGCGTAATCTAATATATGCTAAATTTATTTGTTGGCCTTGATATATACACAGGGCTTTTGTTATTACTTGCTCTGGCATTTGTGTTGTTCTACGAAGCAATCAATGGTTTTCATGACACGGCGAATGCGGTGGCAACCGTTATTTATACTCGTGCCATGCAACCACAACTTGCTGTGGTGATGGCGGCATTTTTTAATTTTTTTGGCGTGTTATTGGGCGGACTTAGCGTTGCCTATGCCATTGTCCATATGTTGCCAACCGATTTGTTGCTGAATATGGGGTCAACCCACGGTCTGGCGATGGTCTTTTCCATGCTGCTGGCGGCGATTATCTGGAACCTGGGAACGTGGTTCTTTGGTTTACCGGCCTCCAGTTCGCACACCTTGATTGGTGCGATTATCGGCATCGGTTTAACCAACGCGCTGTTAACCGGCTCATCGGTGATGGATGCGTTAAACCTGCGTGAAGTGACCAAAATTTTCTCCTCGCTGATTGTTTCCCCTATCGTCGGCCTGGTCATTGCGGGTGGTCTGATTTTCCTGCTGCGCCGTTTCTGGAGCGGGACGAAAAAGCGTGACCGTATTCACCGCATTCCGGAAGATCGCAAAAAGAAAAAAGGCAAACGTAAGCCGCCATTCTGGACGCGTATTGCGCTGATTGTTTCCGCTGCGGGCGTGGCGTTTTCGCACGGCGCGAACGACGGGCAGAAAGGGATCGGCCTGGTGATGCTGGTACTGGTGGGGATTGCCCCTGCTGGCTTCGTCGTCAATATGAACGCGTCCGGCTATGAAATTACCCGTACCCGCGATGCCGTCACCAACTTCGAACACTACCTGCAACAGCATCCTGAACTGCCGCAGAAGTTGATTACGATGGAACCTCCATTGCCTGCGACATCGACTGATGGCACGCAAGTAACAGAGTTTCACTGTCATCCGGCAAATACCTTTGATGCGATTGCGCGCGTTAAAACGATGCTGCCAGGCAATATGGAAAGTTACGAGCCGTTAAGCGTGAGTCAGCGCAGCCAGCTGCGCCGCATTATGCTGTGCATCTCTGATACCTCCGCGAAGCTGGCGAAACTGCCAGGCGTCAGTAAAGAAGACCAGAACCTGCTGAAAAAACTGCGCAGCGATATGTTAAGCACCATTGAGTACGCTCCGGTGTGGATCATCATGGCGGTAGCACTGGCGCTCGGCATTGGCACCATGATTGGCTGGCGTCGTGTAGCGATGACCATCGGTGAGAAGATTGGTAAGCGCGGCATGACGTATGCGCAAGGCATGGCGGCACAAATGACGGCGGCAGTGTCTATCGGCCTTGCCAGTTATATTGGGATGCCCGTCTCCACAACACACGTACTCTCATCTGCCGTAGCAGGAACGATGGTGGTGGACGGCGGTGGGTTACAGCGTAAAACGGTAACCAGCATCCTGATGGCGTGGGTGTTTACTTTACCGGCGGCGATTTTTCTTTCTGGTGGGTTGTACTGGATAGCATTGCAGTTGATTTAACCTTCCTGAAAATGCCCGGTCCTGGCGATCGGGCATTTCCATTTTTCACTAGTGATAACCACGCGCGGTCATAAAATCCATTATCGCTTTTTCCGCATCAACTAGCACTTGTTCCAGCGGTTGATTGGCATTGATATCAACCAGTTGCGCGCCTCCAAAGGTTAACTGTGGCGTTATGGCAATCTTCCTCGCCAGCGATTCCCGTTTATGGTCGGGTTTACGCGCGCAGGCAACTTCAAGGTCAACATTGAGTTTGATGACCAGATCAGGTTTATGGCTCGCCATCCAGTGAAACGCTTTACGCTCCTGGCTTGCCAGCCATGAGACAAAACGACCACCTTCAACGTTAGGCGGAAACACCGTACCATCGTAAGCGCCAGGAATTTGGTCCTGAGGATAACGGTCGGTTAGAACAATTAACCCGCGACGACGACAGGCAAGCATATGACGAAAGCGCAGTAAGCGACGGGCGACAAACGCTGTAATTACCAGCGCCGGAACAGGGCCAGGCAATTTTTTTGCTGTTTTCACCTGATTTCGTTCAATTGTTTTATGTAAGGATTTTCCCATCAACGGTAATTTTGTCACTGCACGACCGACATTTCCGGCTTGTTTTCCTAAATGAACTCTTTCGGCAGCACCATATTTTTCGACAACGGTAATGAGATGTTCACACACCGTTGACTTGCCTGAACCATCGCTACCAATAACGGCAATTAATGGAGGTGTTATTGACTGCATGAATATATCCTTAAATTTAAATATCCATCCAAAATATTTATTTGGTTAATATGTTTTTATGAAAGCGTAATTCAGGTCAATGTCACAATTAACCATTGTCACAATAAGGTTGAACGGATATTCTGAGCACGGACCACGTAATATTCAATACATTATTTGCTGCCGGGTTTTTCGTGAATCAACGTAATATGTCAATAATTAATTCCACGCCAGTGCGTGTTATTGCCATTGTAGGATGTGATGGTTCAGGTAAATCGACCCTCACGGCAAGCCTGGTAAATGAACTGGCAGCAAGAATGCCAACAGAACACATTTATCTCGGGCAATCGTCCGGGCGAATTGGCGAATGGATTTCACAGCTCCCTGTTATTGGCGCACCTTTTGGGCGTTATCTGCGAAGTAAAGCGGCACATGTGCACGATAAACCCTCCACACCGCCTGGCAATATTACTGCGCTGGTTATCTATCTGCTTTCCTGCTGGCGGGCGTACAAGTTTCACAAAATGTTGTGTAAAAACCAGCAAGGCTACCTGCTCATCACCGACCGCTACCCGCAGGTTGAAGTGCCGGGTTTCCGCTTTGATGGCCCGCAATTGGCAAAAACCACGGGCGGTAACGGTTGGATAAAAATGTTAAGGCAGCGCGAGCTGAAGCTGTACCAATGGATGGCGTCTTATTTGCCCGTATTGTTGATTCGTCTTGGCATTGATGAACAAACCGCGTTTGCGCGTAAACCTGACCACCAACTGGCAGCGTTACAGGAAAAAATCGCCGTTACGCCGCAACTGACATTCAATGGCGCAAAGATCCTTGAACTGGATGGTCGGCAACCAGCCGATGAAATTCTGCAAGCGTCACTACGCGCAATTCACGCTGCGCTTTCCTGATCACCAAAATGGATAGGGGATGATTTAACGAATGGATGCACTACAAACACAAACTGTTAATAGTACAACCGCGCCGCAGCCCAACTACATTCCGGGGCTGATTGCGGTGGTCGGGTGTGATGGTACCGGTAAATCCACACTGACCACCGATCTGGTGAAATCGCTGCAACAACACTGGCAAACCGAGCGCCGCTATCTGGGGCTGCTCTCGGGCGAAGACGGCGACAAAATCAAACGATTGCCGTTGGTTGGCGTCTGGCTCGAACGGCGACTGGCGGCCAAATCATCGAAAACCCAAAGCATGAAAACCAAATCTCCAGCGCTATGGGCGGCGGTGATTATGTACTGCTTCTCGCTGCGAAGAATGGCGAATCTACGCAAGGTTCAGCGACTGGCGCAAAGTGGCGTTCTGGTGGTCAGCGATCGCTTCCCGCAGGCTGAAATTTCGGGCTTTTATTATGACGGACCGGGGATCGGCGTCGAACGTGCGACCGGGAAAATCAGCATGTTTCTGGCGCAGCGCGAACGGCGTTTATACCAACAAATGGCGCAATACCGTCCTGAATTAATCATTCGTTTGGGGATTGATATTGATACTGCCATTTCCCGCAAGCCTGACCATGACTATGCCGAATTGCAGGACAAAATCGGCGTCATGTCGAAGATTGGCTATAACGGCACAAAAATTCTTGAGATTGATTCCAGAGCGCCTTACAGCGAAGTGCTGGAACAGGTACAGAAGGCGGTTTCTCTGGTTGCCATCGTTTCTGACCGCCGAAGTTTAACTTAAGGCTGGCGGGATACTTTTTACTATCAACGATAAGGTCAGGCTGAATTGGCGGGTTTTAACATCAAACATTGGTTTGCAGATGGCGCGTTTCGCACCATTATTCGCAATAGCGCCTGGTTAGGCTCCAGTAATGTCGTGAGCGCTTTACTGGGTCTGTTGGCGCTCTCGTGTGCCGGTAAAGGGATGACGCCCGCCATGTTTGGCGTACTGGTGATTGTGCAATCGTACGCCAAGTCGATCAGCGATTTTATTAAGTTTCAGACATGGCAGTTGGTGGTGCAGTACGGAACGCCAGCCTTGACCAACAATAATCCGCAGCAATTTCGCAATGTCGTCTCATTTTCCTTCTCGCTGGATATCGTCAGCGGCGCGGTGGCGATTGTCGGCGGCATTGCCTTACTCCCTTTTCTTTCCCATTCATTAGGTCTGGATGACCAAAGCTTTTGGCTGGCAGCGCTGTATTGCACGCTCATTCCTTCAATGGCTTCCTCCACGCCGACCGGCATTCTGCGTGCGGTAGATCGCTTCGATCTAATTGCTGTACAGCAAGCGACGAAACCTTTTCTGCGCGCAGCGGGGAGCGTCGTAGCCTGGTATTTTGACTTTGGTTTTGCGGGTTTTGTTATTGCCTGGTACGTGTCGAATCTGGTTGGCGGCACCATGTACTGGTGGTTTGCCGCGCGCGAATTACGCCGCAGAAATATCCATAACGCCTTCAAATTGAATCTGTTTGAGTCTGCCCGACACATTAAAGGCGCGTGGAGTTTTGTCTGGTCAACCAACATTGCCCACTCCATCTGGTCGGCGCGTAACTCGTGCAGCACAGTGCTGGTGGGGATCGTGTTAGGACCCGCTGCCGCCGGGTTATTTAAAATCGCCATGACATTCTTCGACGCCGCCGGAACGCCAGCGGGTTTACTGGGCAAAAGTTTTTACCCAGAGGTGATGCGTTTAGATCCGCGCACCACCAGACCGTGGTTGTTAGGCGTGAAGTCAGGTTTACTGGCGGGCGGAATCGGTATTCTGGTGGCGCTCGCGGTGTTGATTGTCGGCAAGCCGCTCATTTCGCTGGTGTTTGGCGTTAAGTATCTCGAAGCGTATGACCTGATTCAGGTGATGCTGGGCGCAATTGTGATCTCGATGCTGGGCTTCCCTCAGGAGTCATTGCTATTGATGGCGGGAAAACAGCGCGCTTTTCTCGTGGCGCAAACCATCGCCTCAATCGGCTACATCGTATTGCTGTTCATGTTCTGTCATCTGTTTGGCGTGCTGGGAGCAGCGTTTGCTTATTTCGGCGGTCAATGTCTGGATGTGGTGCTTTCGCTAATTCCGACCTTAAAGGCATTTTTTCAGCGCCATTCCTTGCTTTATAACGCAGCCGGAGAGAAATCCTGATGATGAGAAAATATTTCCCGCTTGAGGCGAGCGAGCGTCTATTTGTTGCAGTTGAAGAAGATGATGTCGTTGATGCACAGGTCAGTTTGCCGCCGACTATCGCACTAAGTTGTACCACCGAAATCATCCATGATAATTACGCGTTATGCCTGCAATTCTGGCTCAATGGCGTCAATCGCCAGGAGTTACTGCGTTTAATATGCAAACAGGCCAAAGGCGATGAGCTGACTGCTGATGAGCGCAAACAATTTAAATACATGCGAGCGCGCTACAAGCACCTGCGTTTTGCGCAACGGCTGTATTTAAAGAAGCATCAGGCCGGATTTTTATTCGGCAAAACGACCGTTTTTTTGGGGCGTTTTCAGGACGGTTTTCGTAACGGTAAGAAAAATATTGTGTCGTATTACGGCAACTTGTTACGGGTTTATTTAAGCTCTCCGGTCTGGTCGTTGGTGAACTATTCATTACGCCATAGCCAGTTAGAAAGCGTAAGCGGTTTTATTGCCTATCGGCAAAAGCAAATGCATACCCTGAAAGAGATAATTGCCAAACCGCGACTAACCGGCAGGGAATTTCATGATGTGCGAAAAATCATCAGCCAGCAGGTTTCTTATTACGACACCTTAAGATCGCTTGATCCTGAAAATAAAGAGGCGTTACAGATTTCCCGCTTCCTCGCCGCCATTAATGGCCTGATGGGGGATAAACACGACGACATGGTGGCGGATGATATGGAAAACCGCCATTCGTATGATGCACCGATGGCGCTGGATAGCGATATTCGCCAGCGTTTAGAACTGCTTATTTCGCGTTTCCCACTATATCCGGAGCAATAATGCCATCTCGTTGGATTTTCGCTCTGATCATCGCACTCTTAGCGCCAGGCGCGGCGGCACACAATTTCGTCACTGGCAAAACGGTTACCCCCGTTTATATCCAGGAAGGCGGCGAGCTGCTTCTGAATAGCGAAGACGAAATTCACTACCAAAAGTGGAACAGCACACAGCTGGCGGGAAAAGTCCGCATTATTCAGTATATCGCCGGGCGTAAGTCGGCGAAGAAAAAGAACTCACTGTTAATTAAAGCGGTTGAAGCGGCAAACTTTCCGCAGGATCGTTTTCAGCCCACCACCATTGTGAACACTGATGATGCCATCTTTGGTACCGACTATTTTGTCGTTGGCAAAATCGAAAAAAATAAACGCCGCTATCCATGGGCGCAATTCGTTATTGACGGCAATGGACAGGGACGCGTTGCCTGGCACTTGCAGGAGCAGAGTTCAACCATTCTGGTGCTGAATAAAACCGGGCAAATTCAGTGGGCAAAGGACGGCAGTCTGACGCCGGAAGAGGTAGATCATGTCATTGCGCTGGCGCAGAAACTGATCAATGAATAAAAAATTCAAAGGATTGAGGGCGTTAGTGAGATGAAGCTGGTTGAACACTACATCATGCGTGGTACGCGCCGTCTGGTGCTGATTATCGTCGGTTTTCTGATCTTTATTTTCGCCAGCTACTCCGCACAGCGTTATCTGACCGAAGCGGCAAATGGGACATTAGCTCTTGATGTTGTGCTGGATATCGTTTTCTACAAGGTGCTGATTGCACTGGAGATGTTGTTACCTGTTGGACTGTATGTGTCAGTTGGCGTGACGCTAGGGCAGATGTATACCGACTCGGAAATTACCGCTATCTCTGCGGCGGGGGGCAGTCCGGGACGCTTGTACAAAGCCGTTCTTTATCTGGCGATACCGCTAAGTATTTTTGTCACCCTTCTGTCGATGTATGGTCGTCCGTGGGCTTATGCGCAGATTTATCAACTGGAGCAACAGTCACAGTCGGAGCTGGATGTTCGCCAGTTGCGGGCAAAGAAATTTAACACTAACGATAACGGACGAATGATCCTTTCGCAGACGGTTGATCAGGATAATAATCGCCTGACTGACGCGCTGATTTATACTTCTACTGCCAATCGAACCCGCATTTTCCGCGCCCGTTCGGTTGATGTGGTTGACCCATCACCTGAGAAACCGACCGTTATGTTGCATAACGGGACCGCCTATCTTCTCGATCATCAGGGGCGTGACGACAACGAACAGATCTACCGTAATCTGCAATTACATCTGAATCCGCTGGATCAAAGCCCTAACGTCAAACGCAAAGCAAAATCGGTCACGGAGCTGGCGCGCTCCGTCTTTCCAGCCGATCATGCCGAACTGCAATGGCGACAAAGCCGTGGCCTGACAGCGTTGTTGATGGCGCTGCTGGCCATTTCATTAAGTCGGGTAAAACCGCGGCAAGGGCGATTTTCAACGTTATTGCCACTGACGTTGCTGTTTGTTGCCATTTTTTATGGCGGCGACGTCTGCCGTACGCTGGTGGCTAACGGCGCGATTCCCCTCATTCCTGGTTTGTGGTTAGTACCCGGACTCATGCTAATGGGCCTGCTGATGCTGGTCGCACGCGACTTCTCTTTGCTGCAGAAATTTTCCCGATGAATGTTTTCAGTCGCTATTTAATCCGTCATCTCTTTCTCGGTTTTGCCGCCGCCGCAGGGCTATTGCTGCCGCTTTTTACTACCTTCAACCTGATTAACGAACTGGATGATGTCAGCCCGGGCGGTTATCGCTGGACTCAGGCGGTGCTGGTGGTGCTGATGACCTTACCGCGTACACTGGTCGAACTTTCGCCGTTTATCGCCTTATTGGGAGGGATTGTTGGCCTGGGGCAGTTATCGAAAAACAGTGAGCTTACCGCCATTCGCAGCACTGGGTTTTCTATCTTCCGTATTGCACTGGTGGCGCTGGTTGCCGGGATATTGTGGACTGTTTCGTTAGGCGCGATAGATGAGTGGGTGGCGTCGCCATTGCAGCAACAGGCGCTGCAAATCAAATCGACTGCCACCGCGTTGGGGGAGGACGATGACATTACCGGCAATATGCTTTGGGCCAGGCGCGGTAATGAATTTGTGACGGTGAAATCGCTGAACGAGCAGGGCCAGCCTGTGGGCGTGGAGATATTTCATTATCGCGACGATCTCTCGCTCGAATCCTACATTTTTGCACGCAGTGCCTCCATTGAAGACGACAAAACATGGATCCTGCATGGTGTGAATCATAAAAAATGGTTGAATGGCAAAGAAACGCTGGAAACATCAGATAATCTTGCCTGGCAATCGGCCTTCACCAGTATGAATCTTGAAGAGTTATCGATGCCGGGAAATACTTTTTCTGTCCGTCAACTTAATCATTACATCCATTATTTGCAGGAAACTGGGCAACCCAGCAGCGAATACCGCCTTGCACTGTGGGAAAAACTGGGACAACCCATCCTGACCCTGGCGATGATTTTGCTGGCTGTGCCGTTTACCTTTAGTGCCCCGCGTTCGCCAGGGATGGGTAGCCGTCTCGCTGTAGGCGTCATCGTTGGCTTACTCACCTGGATCAGCTATCAAATCATGGTCAATCTGGGGTTGCTATTTGCGTTGAGCGCACCTGTTACCGCGCTCGGTTTACCGGTAGCGTTTGTGCTGGTGGCGTTGAGCCTGGTGTATTGGTATGACAGACAACATTAAACCCGCCGTGGCGCAGCGCCACAGCGGGCTCACATTACTGCTTCAGAGTAGCGAACGCTTGAATGATGGCATCAATTTGCTCACGACTGTGGGCAGCGTTTACGCTACAGCGCAGCAGCGTGATGCCTGCAGGCGCGGCAGGTGGCAGGATAAGATTCACATAAACGCCCAGCGAAATAAGCTCGCGCCAGATGCGTAAACCGTCCTCTTTCGAACCGATTATTACTGGCACTACCGGGCTAATATGTGAACTTAACTCGTAACCCAGTTTTTGCAGACCGTCATACAGATGGTTGGCATTATCCATCAGCTTTTGCCGCAACTCTGGTTGTGTAGCAATGGTTCTTAACGACGAGCGCACGGTCGCAATGCAGGACGGAGAAGGAGAGGCGGTAAAAATATACGGGCGGCTGCCGTAGCGCAGCACTTCCATCGCTTCCGAACCGACAGCAAAACCGCCAATCGAGGCCAGACTTTTACTGAAAGTACCAACGATAATATCCACATCATCTTCAACGCCAACGGCTTCAGCCAGTCCGCGCCCCGTTGCGCCTAACACGCCAAACGAATGCGCTTCATCGACAATCAAATAACCACCGAGACGACGTTTGATATCAACAATTTCCGCCAGCGGCGCAACGTCACCGAGCATACTGTAGATGCCTTCAACGATGATAATCGCCTCTTTTGCCCGTTCACCGAGGCGAACCATGCGCCGTTCCAGATCTTTAGCATCGTTATGGCGGAAACGAATAATTTCCGCGCCACCGAGAGAACAGGCGTCATAAATACTGGCGTGGCTGTCGGCATCCAGTAACACCACGGCGTTATGGTCGGCAAGTGCGCTGATGACGCCTAAATTAGCGGTATAACCGGTTGAAAAAACGATAGCGGTAGGGCGATTAAAAAACTCGGCGATCTCTTTCTCTAACGCCAGATGCGGCGCATAACTGCCGTTTGCCATACGAGAACCGGTGGTGCCGGTGCCTTGGGCCGCTAACGCTGCCTGACCTTCGGCGATGGCATCATGATTGAAGGTTAATCCGAGATAATTATTGGTCCCGGCCAGAATCACTTTTTTATTGCCGATCCGGCCTTCGGTGGCGGAATACACTTCATCAATACAGGTACCAAACGGCGTTAACCCGTTGTCACTAAATTGCAGTCGCTCGCCAGCAAGACGCGCATATTTATCGTATAGCCCCATTATTTATTCTCCAGCCATGGAAGTAGTGTTTCCATTAATTGCGCAGGGGTTTTGACATCCAGCAGAATATTAATAGGAATGGAAATATCGAATCTGTCTTCCAGCATCATTAAGAGATCCATCACTTTGATCGACTCCAGGCCAAGATCGTTGACGAGATCGCTGTCGGGCTTAATTTCCACACCGTTTTCGACCAAATCCTGTAAACAGGAAAGGATGTAATCCATTACTATTTCACGATTTACCATAGAAACGTTAACACACCTTTAAACAAGACAATCAAAATAGCCCGTTGCGTAATGCGTGTTCCAGGCTAATCCCGGGAAACCAATTAATATCTTCAGAAATACGGTTATTACTTGCTGACCAGTCGGCGTGGGTTAATTCACGGATTTTCGAGCGGGTCAGCATAGGTTCTTTACCTGCCAGGCGACTCAACGTGGTACTGATATCCGCAAGGCAGGTGAGTACCGACAGAGGAATACCAACCATTCGAACGGAACCACAACGGGCGTCGGCGGCAAGCTGTCTTACGCGTTGCCAGTCATAGCCGCCGGCGACGCCATCGCATAATTCATAGGTTTGCGTCTGTACAGTTTCGGCGCTTAACCACTGCCCCACGGCTTGCGCGAAATCGGTGACGTGCAGGAAAGAGAGCTGTGTATCTGGCGCACCAAGTCGTGGCAGCAGGCCGCGCAGCATCCAGTCAAACAGCGGTTTTAACTCTTTATCGCCGGGACCATACACGGCTGTCGGGCGAAAAATGCCCAGCGTAATTTCGTCAGCCATTGCGGTCAGTCGTTGTTCGGCGACGTGTTTGGAGTTTGCATACCAGGAGAGTTCGGGATGACGCGCCGCCAGCGAAGAGATAAACAGAAAACGTTGGCAAAAGCCGCTCTCTTTTGCCGCTTGCATCAGGCGCAGGCTGCCGTCAACGTTACAGCGGGTAAAAATCTCTTCTTTGTGTCCGCGCACTTGTCCGGCGCAATGGACCACCGCGCTGGCTCCGGCAACCAGTTCGCTAAGCGAATGTGTATCTTCCAGCGAACCGCGCACCCAGATGAGATTATCATTGACGTGAGCGCGGGCAGTACGCGTCAATGCGCGAACGTGAAAGCCGCGGGCGAGCAGGTTATCGATAATATATTTACCGATAAACCCGGTAGCGCCCGTCACCGCGACAGTTTGATTCATGCCAGGGATTCCTGCACATGAAGGCTTGCAGCATAAGCCTTCTGATAACGTTTTTTCGCTTCCGCACGGGCAGGCTTGCCGGAGGACGTTCGGGGAATACTGTGGGGCGGCAACAGATCGATAGCCGCGGTCACGCCAAATTCGCTTTGGATCCGTGCTGCCAGCGCGTGGATAAGCTGCCCGCGACGTTCTTCATCGCTGATCCGACACTGGATCTGCAAAATGATTTTTTCCTGGGCGGTAACAAAAGCAATCGCATCGCCAGAATGAATTTCCGGTTCCTGTTCCGCAATATATTCAATATCCTGCGGCCAGATATTGCGGCCACGAATAATAATCAGATCTTTAATGCGTCCGGTGACATACAGATAACCGTCCAGCAGATAACCGAGGTCGCCGGTGTCTAACCAGCCCGTCGCGGCAATCTCGTCTTGTGAAATCTGGTCGCCAAAGTAACCGCTCATCAGGCTAGGGCCGGAGATGCAAATATGGCCTACCACACGTTCCGCGACAGGTATACCTGCTTCATTGCGGATTTCAATGCCATGTTCCGGCAACGCTTTACCGCAGTTGACGAAAGTCGATACGGCGCGTGTTTCAGCATCCGGCGCGACGGCTTTGCCCTGATATTCGAGGATGTCGCGATCCACTTCGTTAACCACAACCCCGGAAGCTTCATCAGAGAAGCTGACAGCCAGCGCATTTTCTGCCAGTCCGTAGCACGGCATGAACGTTTTATCGTCAAAGTTAACCTGACGAAAACATTCAGCGAATTGATGGAGTTGTTCTGCGGAGATCGGTTCTGCGCCAATACCAGCGACGCGCCAGCAGGAAAGATCCAGTTCAGCGAGATCTTTTTCATTCACGCGGCGCTGGCACAATTCATAGCCAAACGGCGGCGCAACGGAAACGGTGCCGCGATTTTTACTGATCAATTTAAGCCATTGCAGAGGACGCATGGCAAAATCCTGAGTGCGCAAATAATCTACTGAGAGCTGCGTGGCGACGGGGGTCAGGAGAAAGCCGACCAGTCCCATATCATGGTAGAAAGGCAGCCAGGAGACGCAGCGGTCGCCAGGGCGTAATTTAATGCCATCGTGGCTTATAGCACGTAGATTAGCCATCACTTCGCGATGGGTGATAATGACGCCACGGGGAAAACGGGTGCTGCCGGAGGTGTACTGGAGGTAGGCGATATCGTTCGGAACTGGGCGCTGGAGCACAACATCAGCTTCCGGTAATGCCTTATACCAGGCGTGGCTTAATACATGCAATTCGGGGTTGTTATGCGTGGCGGCATTGACCAGCGGCAACCACTCATCACCAGTGATAATGGCAGCGGGCTGGCAACTTGCCAGTAAACCCTGCAGTTTGGCGCTCCAGGAATCCCGCTGACCGACGCCCATTGGAATCGCCAACGGGACGGCGACTAAGCCGGCATACTGGCAGGAAAAAAAAGCCTCTACGAACCCGCTACTGGTTTCGGCAATCAGCGCCACGCGATCGCCTTTTTTCAGGTTTAGCGATAACAACCGCTTCGCACCAGCTTCGGCACGCGCTTTTAACGTCTGATATTCCAGTTGATCTTCAAGTTGGCAACGTCTGTCATAAAAATTCATTCCAGCGCTACTCAGAGCGGCGTAGTCCAAAGCATCAACCAGCGTTGGAAAATCGGCATAGCGCATAGGTAGGGAATGCGTAAAGATTTTATTAGACATATACACCACGAAAAAATTGGATATCCAAAATAAAATGACAATAATGCGGTGGATTATATAGGCATAAAAGATAAATGAGATAGTATTTTCATCAGTGTGAAAATGAACATTGATTTAAATAATGAGTTTGAGTTTTTTGTTTTTATTGTGAATGATATTTAATTTATGAATATATTAAGAAGAAGCCTTGTCCGGTCGCCTTAAATCGACAAAAGGCATTGTGGCGCTTCTGTGTAGTCTTTGACCTTATCGTAATCATTAATAAATACTATTTATTCGTCGTTTGTATTCATTGGGTTGATTATTAAGGTGCCATTCGTTGCTGTTGCAACCTGTTTGTCACCGTTAATTATTTGTTACCCACAGAACTATGGAATGCGATCTGCTGATGATTAAAATTGAAAAAGTAATTAATAAAAATGACCTTAAGGCATTTATCGCTTTTCCGTCATTACTTTATCCCGACGATCCAAACTGGATACCCCCTTTATTCATTGAACGCAACGAGCATTTGTCTGCGAAAAATCCGGGGACGGACCATATCATCTGGCAGGCGTGGGTGGCAAAAAAAGCGGGGCAGATAGTTGGGCGTATTACCGCGCAAATAGATACCTTGCACCGCGAGCGTTACGGCAAAGATACCGGTCATTTCGGCATGATTGACGCCATTGATGATCCGCAGGTTTTTGCCGCGTTGTTTGGCGCAGCGGAAGCGTGGTTGAAGTCACAAGGTGCAAGTAAGATCAGCGGTCCTTTCAGCCTGAATATCAATCAGGAAAGCGGATTACTGATTGAAGGTTTCGATACACCACCCTGTGCGATGATGCCGCACGGTAAACCGTGGTATGCCGCGCATATTGAACAATTGGGTTATCACAAAGGCATTGATTTACTGGCGTGGTGGATGCAGCGAACCGATCTCACTTTCTCTCCGGCGCTAAAAAAACTGATGGATCAGGTGCGCAAAAAGGTGACCATTCGCTGCATCAATCGCCAGCGGTTTGCCGAAGAGATGCAGATCCTGCGTGAGATTTTCAACTCTGGCTGGCAGCACAACTGGGGATTTGTGCCGTTTACCGAACATGAATTCGCGACCATGGGCGACCAACTTAAATATCTGGTGCCGGACGATATGATCTACATCGCTGAGATTGATTCTGCACCCTGCGCGTTTATTGTCGGCTTGCCGAACATCAACGAGGCGATTGCCGATCTGAACGGATCGCTCTTTCCCTTCGGCTGGGCAAAATTGCTGTGGCGTTTGAAAGTCAGCGGTGTGCGAACTGCGCGAGTGCCGCTGATGGGCGTGCGGGACGAGTATCAGTTCAGCCGCATCGGCCCGGTGATTGCGCTGTTATTGATTGAAGCCTTACGCGATCCGTTTGCCCGCCGGAAGATCGATGCGCTGGAGATGTCATGGATCCTCGAAACCAATACAGGCATGAATAACATGCTGGAACGCATTGGGGCGGAGCCGTACAAGCGTTACCGATTGTATGAAAAGCAGATTTGATGGCAGTCACCCCTGCTTCATCTCCAGCGGCACCGCCGAGCGAATCAAATGGTGGCCTTCCAGCTCGATATCGTGGAGATTCTTTTTCACGGTCCGCACATGATCGCGTGCTGCGCGCTGGGCGACGTGCGGCAGCCGCTGCAACACCGCGTTGTAGATCCGCGCATGCTGGCGATCGATCTGCTTTTTTTGCTGTGGTCGATGGTAGAGATTATTTACGCTGGCAAACACTGAATTAAACATCAGATCGGTCAATGATTGCAGCGTAAACACCAACACCTGATTGTGAGAAGCCTGACAAATGGCGAGATGGAAAGCGTGATCCAACTGCGCATGTTCGATCAGCGAAATCTCTTTGTTGTTCTCACTGGCGGCGAGCATTTTTTCATAACAGCGGGTTATCACAACAAAATCAGCCTGGGTTCCCAGCGTTGCCGCAAGCCTTGCCGATTCACCCTCCAGCAATGCGCGAACGTCGAGCAGATCGTACAGCGTTCGCGGCTGCGTACTGAACAGATGGATCAGCGGGCTGGTGTCCTGCACCCGATTAAGCCGTGCGACACGAGAATCGCGACCCTGCGCCGTTTCAATAATCCCGCGCCCGCGCAGCACGGTCAGCCCTTCACGCAGTGCGGAGCGTGAGAAGCCGAGCTTTTCACACAGTCGACGTTCCGAGGGAAGCGGCTGACCGACCTTCAGTACGCCGTCGATAATTAACCGTTCGATACTCTCTGCAACCACTTCGCAAATAGGGCGACGTTCATCTTTCATTCCCGGACCTCGTGCACAGGTAGGACCAATTTTTCTGTTCTTAACTCGCAAAACACGCACATCACGCAAGTGATTATGTTACATCAATTTAACATTAAGTTAACCAAGACAAGGTCACAGAGCTGGAAAAAAAATGGTCTGACCGGTAGCTAAAGAGATAGACGAAAACGAAAAGCCCGCTTAATAACTGTTCACAGAAGCAGCGCGAAAAAATCAGCTGCCACACAACACAACAAAGCGAACCCTACTCATGAGCATCTTGTACGAAGAGCGTCTTGATGGCGCTTTACCCGATGTCGACCGCACATCGGTACTGATGGCACTGCGTGAGCATGTCCCTGGACTGGAGATCCTGCATACCGATGAGGAGATCATTCCTTACGAGTGTGACGGGTTGAGCGCGTATCGCACGCGTCCATTACTGGTTGTTCTGCCTAAGCAGATGGAACAGGTGACGGCGATTCTGGCTGTCTGCCACCGCCTGCGTGTACCGGTGGTGACCCGTGGTGCAGGCACCGGGCTTTCTGGTGGCGCGCTGCCGCTGGAAAAAGGTGTGTTGTTGGTGATGGCGCGCTTTAAAGAGATCCTCGACATTAACCCCGTTGGTCGCCGTGCGCGCGTGCAGCCGGGCGTGCGTAACCTGGCGATCTCCCAGGCCGTTGCGCCGCATAATCTCTATTACGCGCCGGATCCGTCCTCACAAATCGCCTGTTCGATTGGCGGCAATGTGGCGGAAAATGCCGGTGGCGTTCACTGCCTGAAATATGGTCTGACCGTACATAACCTGCTGAAAATTGAAGTGCAAACGCTGGATGGCGAGGCGCTGACGCTGGGATCGGACGCGCTGGATTCGCCTGGTTTTGACCTGCTGGCGCTGTTTACCGGATCGGAAGGTATGCTCGGCGTGACCACCGAAGTGACGGTAAAACTGCTGCCGAAGCCGCCCGTGGCGCGGGTGCTGTTAGCCAGCTTTGACTCGGTAGAAAAAGCCGGACTTGCGGTTGGTGACATCATCGCCAATGGCATTATCCCCGGCGGGCTGGAGATGATGGATAACCTGTCGATCCGCGCGGCGGAAGATTTTATACATGCCGGTTATCCCGTCGATGCCGAAGCGATTTTATTGTGCGAGCTGGACGGCGTGGAGTCTGACGTACAGGAAGACTGCGAGCGAGTTAACGACATCTTGTTGAAAGCGGGCGCGACTGACGTCCGTCTGGCACAGGACGAAGCAGAGCGCGTACGTTTCTGGGCCGGCCGCAAGAACGCCTTCCCGGCAGTGGGGCGCATTTCCCCGGATTACTACTGTATGGATGGCACCATCCCACGCCGCGTCCTGCCTGGCGTACTGGAAGGCATTGCCCGTTTATCGCAGCAATATGATTTACGCGTTGCCAACGTCTTTCATGCCGGAGACGGCAACATGCACCCGTTAATCCTTTTCGATGCCAACGAACCCGGTGAATTTGCCCGCGCGGAAGAGCTGGGCGGGAAGATCCTCGAACTCTGCGTTGAAGTTGGCGGCAGCATCAGTGGGGAACATGGCATTGGGCGCGAAAAAATCAATCAAATGTGCGCCCAGTTCAACAGCGATGAAATCACGACCTTCCATGCGGTCAAGGCGGCGTTTGATCCCGATGGTTTGCTGAACCCTGGGAAAAACATTCCCACGCTACACCGCTGTGCTGAATTTGGTGCCATGCATGTGCATCACGGTCATTTACCTTTCCCTGAACTGGAGCGTTTCTGATGCTACGCGAGTGTGATTACAGCCAGGCGCTGCTGGAGCAGGTGAATCAGGCGATTAGCGATAAAACGCCGCTGGTGATTCAGGGCAGCAATAGCAAAGCCTTTTTAGGTCGTCCTGTCACCGGGCAAACGCTGGATGTGCGTTGTCATCGCGGCATTGTTAATTACGACCCGACCGAGCTGGTGATAACCGCTCGTGCCGGAACGCCGCTGGTGGCGATTGAAGCGGCGCTGGAGAGCGCCGGGCAAATGCTCCCCTGCGAGCCGCCACATTATGGTGAAGAAGCCACCTGGGGCGGGATGGTCGCCTGCGGGCTGGCGGGGCCGCGTCGCCCGTGGAGCGGTTCGGTCCGCGATTTTGTCCTCGGCACGCGCATCATTACCGGCACTGGAAAACATCTGCGTTTTGGTGGCGAAGTGATGAAAAACGTTGCCGGATACGATCTCTCACGGTTAATGGCCGGAAGCTACGGTTGTCTGGGTGTGCTCACTGAAATCTCGATGAAAGTGTTACCGCGACCACGCGCCACCCTGAGTCTGCGTCGGGAAATCAGCCTGCAAGAAGCCATGAATGAAATCGCCCAGTGGCAACTCCAGCCATTACCCATTAGTGGCTTATGTTACTTCGACAATGCGTTGTGGATCCGCCTTGAGGGCGGCGAAGGATCGGTAAAAGCAGCGCGTGAACTGCTGGGTGGCGAAGAGGTTGCGGATCAGTTCTGGCAGCAATTGCGTGAACAACAACTGCCGCTCTTCTCGTTACCAGGTACCTTATGGCGCATTTCATTACCCAGCGATGCGCCGATGATGGATTTACCCGGCGAGCAACTGATCGACTGGGGCGGGGCGTTACGCTGGCTGAAATCGACAGCCGATGACAATCAAATCCATCGCATTGCCCGCAACGCTGGCGGTCATGCGACCCGCTTTAGTGCCGGAGATGGTGGTTTTGCCCCGCTACCGGCTCCTTTATTCCGCTATCACCAGCAGCTTAAACAGCAGCTCGACCCTTGCGGCGTGTTTAATCCCGGTCGCATGTACGCGGAGCTTTAAGGAGCAGGCTATGCAAACCCAATTAACCGAAGAGATGCGGCAGAACGCGCGGGCGCTGGAAGCCGACAGCATCCTGCGCGCCTGTGTTCACTGCGGATTTTGTACCGCAACCTGCCCAACCTATCAGCTCCTGGGCGATGAACTGGACGGGCCGCGCGGGCGCATCTATCTGATTAAACAGGTGCTGGAAGGCAACGACGTCACGCTTAAAACACAGGAGCATCTCGATCGCTGTCTCACTTGCCGCAATTGTGAAACCACCTGTCCTTCTGGTGTGCGCTATCACAATTTGCTGGATATCGGGCGTGATATTGTCGAGCAGAAAGTGAAACGCCCACTGCCGGAGCGAATGCTGCGCGAAGGATTGCGCCAGGTAGTGCCGCGTCCGGCGGTCTTCCGTGCGCTGACGCAGGTAGGGCTGGTGCTGCGACCGTTTTTACCGGAACAGGTCAGAGCAAAACTGCCTGCTGAAACGGTGAAAGCTAAACCGCGTCCACCGCTGCGCCATAAGCGTCGGGTTTTAATGCTGGAAGGCTGCGCCCAGCCTACGCTTTCGCCCAACACCAACGCGGCAACTGCGCGAGTGCTGGATCGTCTGGGGATCAGCGTCATGCCAGCTAACGAAGCAGGCTGTTGTGGCGCGGTGGACTATCATCTTAATGCGCAAGAGAAAGGGTTAGCGCGGGCGCGCAATAATATTGATGCCTGGTGGCCCGCGATTGAAGCAGGTGCCGAGGCTATTTTGCAGACTGCCAGCGGCTGCGGCGCGTTTGTCAAAGAGTATGGGCAGATGCTGAAAAACGATGCGTTGTATGCCGATAAAGCGCGTCAGGTCAGTGAGCTGGCGGTCGATTTAGTCGAACTTCTGCGCGAGGAACCGCTGGAAAAACTGGCAATTCGCGGCGATAAAAAACTGGCCTTCCACTGCCCGTGTACCCTACAACATGCGCAAAAGCTGAACGGCGAAGTGGAAAAAGTGTTGCTTCGTCTTGGATTTACCTTAACGGACGTTCCCGACAGCCATCTGTGCTGCGGTTCAGCGGGAACATATGCGTTAACGCATCCCGATCTGGCGCGCCAGCTGCGGGATAACAAAATGAATGCGCTGGAAAGCGGCAAACCGGAAATGATCGTCACCGCCAACATTGGTTGCCAGACGCATCTGGCGAGCGCCGGTCGTACCTCTGTGCGTCACTGGATTGAAATTGTAGAACAAGCCCTTGAAAAGGAATAACAAAATGAAAACTAAAGTCATTCTTAGCCAGCAAATGGCGAGTGCAATTATTGCCGCAGGTCAGGAAGAGGCGCAGAAAAACAACTGGTCTGTTTCCATTGCTGTTGCCGATGACGGCGGTCATCTGCTGGCGTTAAGTCGCATGGACGATTGCGCGCCGATTGCGGCTTACATCTCCCAGGAGAAAGCGCGTACCGCCGCGCTGGGGCGTCGTGAAACTAAGGGGTATGAAGAGATGGTGAACAACGGACGTACCGCGTTCGTGACTGCGCCGTTACTGACGTCGCTGGAAGGTGGCGTACCGGTTGTTGTGGATGGGCAAATTATTGGTGCCGTGGGCGTTTCTGGTTTAACCGGAGCACAGGATGCGCAGGTCGCGAAAGCGGCAGCAGCGGTGTTGGCGAAATAAGCGAAAACGAGGAGAGAAACAATGAGTCAAACCATAACCCAGGGCCGTTTACGCATTAACGCCAATTTTAAACGTTTTGTGGATGAAGAAGTTTTACCGGGAACAGGGTTGGACGCTGCGGCGTTCTGGCGCAATTTTGATGAGATCGTTCACGATCTGGCACCAGAAAATCGTCAGTTGCTGGCAGAACGCGATCGCATTCAGGCGGCGCTTGATGAGTGGCATCGCAGCAATCCGGGGCCGGTAAAAGATAAAGCGGCCTATAAATCTTTCCTGCGTGAACTGGGCTACCTGGTGCCGCAACCGGAGCGCGTAACGGTGGAAACCACGGGCATTGACAGCGAAATCACCAGTCAGGCGGGGCCACAGCTGGTGGTTCCGGCAATGAACGCCCGCTACGCGCTGAACGCGGCGAACGCTCGCTGGGGCTCACTGTACGATGCGTTATACGGCAGCGACATCATCCCGCAGGAAGGGGCGATGGTCAGCGGCTACGATCCGCAGCGTGGTGAGCAGGTTATCGCCTGGGTTCGGCGTTTCCTCGATGAATCACTACCGCTGGAAAACGGCAGCTATCAGGATGTGGTGGCGTTTAAGGTGGTCGATAAACAATTACGCATCCAGTTGAAAAATGGTAAAGAAACCACGTTACGTACCCCGGCGCAGTTTGTCGGTTACCGTGGCGATGCCGCTGCGCCGACCTGCATTTTGCTGAAAAATAACGGTCTGCATATTGAACTGCAAATTGATGCCAACGGGCGGATTGGCAAAGACGATCCGGCGCATATCAACGATGTTATCGTCGAAGCGGCCATCAGTACCATTCTCGACTGCGAAGATTCGGTCGCGGCGGTTGATGCGGAAGATAAAATCCTGCTGTACCGCAACCTGCTGGGCCTGATGCAGGGGACTCTGCAAGAGAAAATGGAAAAAAACGGTCGGCAAATCGTGCGTAAACTGAATGACGATCGTCATTACACCGCCGCCGATGGCTCTGGAATTTCTCTGCACGGACGCTCGTTGCTGTTTATCCGCAACGTGGGTCATTTGATGACTATTCCTGTGATTTGGGACAGCGAAGGCAATGAAATCCCGGAAGGCATTCTTGATGGCGTCATGACTGGCGCGATTGCCCTCTATGATTTAAAAGTGCAGAAAAACTCGCGCACTGGCAGCGTCTATATTGTGAAACCGAAAATGCACGGTCCGCAGGAAGTGGCGTTCGCCAACAAACTGTTTACCCGCATTGAGACAATGCTCGGTATGGCACCGAATACCCTGAAAATGGGCATTATGGATGAAGAACGCCGGACCTCGCTGAACTTGCGTAGCTGTATCGCTCAGGCGCGTAACCGCGTGGCGTTCATCAATACCGGTTTCCTCGACCGTACCGGCGATGAAATGCATTCGGTGATGGAAGCTGGCCCGATGCTGCGTAAAAACCAGATGAAATCGACGCCGTGGATCAAAGCCTACGAACGTAATAACGTGCTTTCCGGTCTGTTCTGTGGGCTGCGCGGTAAAGCGCAAATCGGTAAAGGCATGTGGGCAATGCCGGACCTGATGGCAGACATGTACAGCCAGAAGGGCGACCAACTGCGTGCCGGGGCAAACACAGCCTGGGTTCCGTCACCAACCGCTGCTACGCTCCATGCGCTGCACTACCACCAAACCAACGTACAGAGCGTGCAAGCTAACATTGCCCAGACCGAGTTCAATGCTGAATTTGAACCGCTGCTGGACGATCTGCTGACTATTCCGGTTGCTGAAAACGCTAACTGGTCGGCGCAAGAGATCCAACAAGAGCTGGATAACAACGTGCAGGGAATTCTGGGGTACGTGGTGCGTTGGGTGGAGCAGGGGATTGGTTGTTCAAAAGTGCCGGATATTCACAACGTGGCGTTGATGGAAGACCGCGCAACGCTGCGCATCTCCAGCCAGCATATCGCCAACTGGTTACGTCACGGTATTCTGACCAAAGAACAGGTGCAGGCGTCGCTGGAGAATATGGCGAAAGTGGTTGATCAGCAAAACGCTGGCGATCCGGCTTATCGTCCGATGGCGGGGAATTTCGCTAACTCGTGTGCTTTTAAAGCTGCCAGCGATTTAATCTTCCTCGGCGTGAAACAGCCAAACGGCTATACCGAACCGTTATTACACGCCTGGCGTTTACGCGAAAAAGAAAGTCATTAATAGCGTCAAAAAAGCCCCGGCAAGTTTTATTGTCGGGGCTATGATAGTAACTGCGGTAGTACATTTATCCCGGAAATAACCGGAGCGATTATCAGGGTTTAACAATATTAAATACCCGTAGCGCATTACTAGCGGGCCTAAAACAACAATATGGACATCTTAACGATATTCTGCGCCTGCGTGTGCGGAACAGAAACCCTTACCCGATATACTTGTTATGCCAGAGGTAGCAATTGCGTTAGCAGCGTACTGTTGCTGTAAAGTATAACGCCTATATTTTACAGTTCAGTCCTCTTTTGCTTATTACAACCTTAAGTATATCAAGCATATAAAGATAATAAGAGACTGAACAATATGGTTACCTGGACCCAAATGTATATGCCGATGGGAGGACTGGGGCTATCCGCTCTGGTCGCCCTGATCCCGATAATATTCTTCTTCGTTGCACTCGCGGTATTACGTCTGAAAGGACATGTCGCCGGAGCAATAACCCTTATATTATCTATTCTGATTGCGATATTCGCCTTTAAAATGCCGATTGATATGGCATTTGCTGCTGCGGGCTATGGCTTTATTTATGGTTTATGGCCTATTGCGTGGATTATTGTCGCGGCGGTATTCCTGTATAAATTAACCGTTGCCAGCGGCCAGTTCGATATTATCCGCAGCTCGGTTATCTCCATCACCGACGATCAGCGTTTGCAGGTGTTACTGATTGGTTTCTCCTTTGGCGCGTTGCTGGAAGGGGCGGCTGGCTTTGGTGCGCCGGTGGCGATTACCGGTGCGCTGCTGGTGGGCCTGGGCTTCAAACCGTTATACGCGGCGGGGCTGTGTCTGATTGCCAATACTGCGCCGGTGGCGTTTGGTGCGTTGGGCGTGCCGATTCTGGTCGCCGGTCAGGTAACGGGAATCGATCCGTTCCACATTGGCGCAATGGCGGGACGTCAGTTACCGTTCCTGTCGGTTCTTGTGCCGTTCTGGCTGGTAGCAATGATGGACGGCTGGAAAGGGGTGAAAGAGACGTGGCCAGCGGCGCTGGTTGCTGGGGGAAGCTTCGCTGTCACGCAGTTCTTTACCTCTAACTATATTGGTCCGGAACTGCCGGATATTACTTCGGCGCTGGTGAGTATCGTCTCACTCGCTTTATTCCTTAAAGTCTGGCGGCCGAAAAATACCGAAACGGCAATCAGCATGGGACAATCCGCAGGTGCGATGGTGGTGAATAAACCGTCTTCTGGCGGTCCCGTGCCTTCAGAATATAGTCTGGGGCAAATCATTCGTGCGTGGTCACCGTTTTTAATCTTAACGGTGCTGGTCACCATCTGGACCATGAAGCCGTTTAAAGCGTTATTTGCTCCGGGCGGCGCGTTTTATTCACTGGTGATTAATTTCCAGATCCCTCATTTGCATCAACAAGTGTTGAAAGCGGCACCCATTGTCGCCCAACCAACGCCAATGGATGCGGTGTTTAAATTCGACCCTCTCTCAGCTGGCGGCACCGCTATTTTTATTGCGGCGATTATCTCTATCTTCATCCTCGGCGTGGGCATCAAGAAAGGGATTGGCGTCTTTGCCGAAACGCTAATTAGTCTGAAGTGGCCGATATTGTCGATTGGCATGGTGCTGGCGTTCGCCTTCGTCACCAACTATTCCGGTATGTCCACCACGCTGGCGCTGGTACTGGCAGGTACAGGCGTGATGTTCCCGTTTTTCTCACCGTTTCTCGGCTGGCTGGGCGTATTCCTTACCGGCTCGGACACCTCCTCTAACGCCCTGTTTGGTTCACTGCAATCGACCACGGCGCAGCAAATCAACGTCTCTGACACTCTGCTGGTGGCAGCAAATACCAGCGGCGGCGTAACTGGCAAGATGATCTCCCCGCAATCTATCGCCGTGGCCTGCGCCGCGACGGGCATGGTGGGCCGAGAATCTGAACTGTTCCGCTACACCGTGAAGCACAGTCTGATTTTTGCCAGCGTTATCGGCATTATCACGCTGTTGCAGGCGTATGTGTTTACTGGGATGTTAGTCTCGTAAATCAATAATGCCGGATGATCGTTAATATCATCCGGCTTCATTTACATTACTCTGTCTTATTAATGGAAAATTATTTCCCGCTTTATTATCCATGTGGCAATAATGTTTCGCGTTCAGATAACCTGCTAAATAATTAAGAGCGTGAGAACATCTATTATTTATCACGCAAAACAAGTCAGTATTAATTATGTTCGCTTGATGAGCAAACACCGTTCTATCTGTTGCTTTTGCAATCTTAATCGTTAAAACTACCAACAAATTTATATAGTTACGTTGTGAAAAGTTGTTGATTTTTTGTTTAATGAAATTTCGTAAAAATCACCAGCCAGACATCGAATAGGGGGGGTCTTATAAACTTTACCTGTTTTTCTATCAATGATGCCGTTTTCTTAAGAATGGAGGAAGTTATTAAAGAAGATAAAGCATAAAACTATTTCCCCGGTTACGAATCTTTTAACTTTGTTTTGTCACTTGCGTTATTAATGAATAAGAAATTTAAATATAAGAAATCGCTTTTAGCGGCTATTTTGAGTGCAACCCTGTTAGCCGGTTGTGATGGCGGTGGCTCCGGATCTTCCTCCGACACGCCGCCTGTAGATTCTGGAACAGGGTCTTTGCCGGAAGTGAAACCTGATCCAACACCAAACCCGGAGCCGACGCCTGAGCCAACGCCGGACCCAGAACCTACGCCGGAACCGACACCTGATCCTGAGCCAACACCAGAACCGGAGCCAGAACCTGTTCCTACGAAAACGGGTTATCTGACCCTGGGCGGAAGCCAGCGGATAACTGGTGCTACTTGTAATGGTGAATCCAGCGATGGCTTTACCTTTACGCCAGGCGACAAAGTCACCTGTGTGGCAGGGAACAACACGACAATTGCTACCTTCGACACCCAGTCAGAAGCTGCGCGTAGCCTGTGTGCGGTTGAAAAAGTGTCGTTTAGTCTTGAGGACGCGCAAGAACTGGCAGCTTCCGACAATAAGAAAAGCAATGCGGTTTCGCTGGTAACGTCCAGTAACAGCTGTCCGGCGGATACAGAACAGGTTTGCCTGACGTTCTCCTCGGTGATCGAGAGTAAACGTTTCGACTCGCTGTATAAGCAAATCGATCTGGCACCGGAAGAGTTCAAAAAGCTGGTCAATGAAGAGGTGGAAAACAATGCTGCGACCGATAAAGCGCCATCCACTCATACCTCACCGGTCGTGCCTGTCACCACGCCGGGAACAAAACCGGATCTGAACGCTTCCTTCGTGTCGGCTAACGCGGAACAGTTTTATCAGTATCAACCCACTGAAATCATTCTCTCCGAAGGCCGACTGGTAGATAGCATGGGCAATGGTGTGGTTGGCGTAAATTACTACACCAGCTCAGGCCGTGGCGTAACTGGCGAAAACGGCAAATTCAACTTCAGCTGGGGCGAAACCATCTCCTTTGGTATCGACACCTTTGAACTGGGCTCAGTGCGCGGCAATAAGTCGACCATTGCGTTGACTGAACTGGGTGACGAAGTTCGCGGCGCGAATATTGATCAGCTTATTCATCGTTACTCCCAGGCCGGAAAAAATGATGAGCGTGAAGTGCCGGACGTAGTGCGTAAGGTCTTTGCCGAGTATCCCAACGTAATCAACGAGATTATCAATCTCTCGTTATCCAATGGCGAGGCGTTGAGCGAAGGCGATCAAACCTTTGAGCGGACAAACGAATTTCTTGAGCAGTTTGAATCCGGGCAGGCTAAAGAGATTGATACGGCGATTTGTGACTCCCTTGGGGGCTGCAACTCTCAGCGTTGGTTTTCGTTGACAGCACGCAATGTTAACGAAGGTCAGATTCAGGGCGTTATCAACAAGCTGTGGGGTGTGGATAAAGATTACAAATCAGTGACGAAATTCCACGTCTTCCATGACTCTACCAACTTCTATGGCAGTACCGGTAATGCGCGCGGTCAGGCAGTGGTGAATATCTCCAACGCGGCCTTCCCGATTCTGATGGCGCGTAATGATAAAAACTACTGGCTGGCCTTCGGCGAAAAACGCGCCTGGGATAAAAACGAGCTGGCGTACATTACGGAAGCGCCTTCCATTGTGCGCCCGGAGAACGTGACACGCGAAACTGCCACTTTTAACCTGCCGTTTATCTCGCTGGGGCAAGTCGGTGAGGGCAAACTGATGGTTATCGGTAACCCGCACTACAACAGCATCTTGCGTTGTCCGAACGGTTACAGCTGGGCCGGTGGTGTCAATGATAAAGGTGAGTGTACGCTCAGCGGTGATTCAGATGACATGAAGCACTTTATGCAGAACGTGTTGCGCTATTTGTCCGACGATAAATGGACGCCGGACGCGAAAGCCAGCATGACCGTAGGCACCAACCTGGATACCGTCTATTTCAAACGTCATGGTCAGGTTACAGGAAACAGTGCTGCGTTCGGCTTCCATCCGGATTTTGCGGGCATCTCTGTTGAGCATTTAAGTAGCTATGGCGATCTCGATCCGCAGGAAATGCCGCTGCTGATCCTTAACGGCTTTGAATATGTGACTCAGGTGGGGGGCGATCCCTATGCAGTGCCTCTGCGTGCAGATACCAGCAAACCGAAGCTGACCCAGCAGGATGTGACCGATCTGATCGCCTATCTGAACAAAGGCGGTTCGGTGCTGATCATGGAAAACGTGATGAGCAATCTTAAGGAAGAGAGCGCATCTGGCTTTGTACGTCTGCTTGATGCCGCAGGTCTGTCGATGGCACTGAACAAGTCGGTGGTGAATAACGATCCTCAAGGGTATCCGAACCGCGTTCGTCAGCAGCGCGCAACGGGCATTTGGGTCTATGAACGTTATCCTGCTGCAGATGGTGCGCTGCCGTACACCATCGATAGTAAGACAGGGGAAGTTAAGTGGAAATATCAGGTAGAAAACAAACCTGATGACAAACCGAAGCTGGAAGTTGCCAGCTGGCTGGAAGATGTAGATGGCAAACAGGAAACGCGTTATGCCTTTATTGATGAGGCCGACCACAAAACGACTGAATCTCTGGATGCTGCGAAGAAGAAAATTCTGGAAAAATTCAAGGGATTAGAGGAGTGTAAGGACTCGACATATCACTACGAAATCAACTGCCTGGAATACCGTCCTGGCACGAACGTTCCGGTTACTGATGGCATGTATGTTCCGCGCTATACGCAACTAAGCCTTAACGCCGACACGGCAAAAGCGATGGTGCAGGCTGCGGATTTAGGCACCAACATTCAGCGTCTGTATCAGCATGAGCTCTACTTCCGAACCAATGGTCGCAAAGGTGAGCGTCTGAGCAGCGTCGATCTGGAACGTCTGTACCAGAACATGTCGGTCTGGCTGTGGAATAAAATTGAATATCGCTATGAAAACGACAAGGATGACGAGCTGGGCTTTAAAACGTTCACCGAGTTCCTGAACTGCTACGCCAATGATGCCTATACTGGCGGCACGCAGTGTTCTGATGAGCTGAAAAAATCGCTGGTCGATAACAACATGATCTACGGCGAGAAGAGCGTTAATAAAGCGGGCATGATGAACCCGAGCTATCCGCTCAACTATATGGAAAAACCGCTGACGCGCCTGATGCTGGGTCGTTCCTGGTGGGATCTGAACATCAAAGTTGATGTCGAGAAGTATCCGGGAGCGGTATCGGCAGAAGGTGAGAAGGTTACTGAAACCATCAGCCTGTACTCGAATCCGACCAAATGGTTTGCGGGTAACATGCAGTCTACTGGCCTGTGGGCTCCGGCTCAGAAAGAGGTCACCATTGAGTCTACTGCATCAGTTGCTGTGACTGTCACCGTGGCGCTGGCCGACGACCTTACCGGACGTGAGAAGCATGAAGTCGCGCTGAACCGTCCGCCAAAAGTGACGAAAACCTATGATCTGAAAGCCAATGATAAGGTGACCTTCAAGGTGCCTTACGGTGGTCTGATTTATATCAAGGGCAACAGCCCAAAGAATGAGTCAGCCGAATTCACCTTTACTGGTGTGGTAAAAGCGCCGTTCTATAAAGACGGCGAATGGAAAAACGCTCTGAACTCCCCTGCGCCGCTGGGCGAGCTGGAATCAGACGCTTTCGTTTATACCACGCCGAAGAAGAACCTTGAGGCCAGCAATTTCACTGGTGGTGTAGCAGAATTCGCTAAAGATCTGGATACCTTTGCCAGCTCGATGAATGACTTCTACGGTCGTAATGATGAAGACGGTAAGCACCGGATGTTTACCTATAAAAACTTGACGGGGCACAAGCATCGTTTCACCAACGATGTGCAGATCTCCATCGGTGATGCGCACTCGGGTTATCCGGTAATGAACAGCAGCTTCTCGACGAACAGCACCACGCTGCCGACGACGCCGCTGAACGACTGGTTGATCTGGCACGAAGTAGGGCACAACGCCGCCGAAACGCCGCTGACTGTTCCTGGCGCAACTGAAGTAGCGAACAACGTTCTGGCGCTGTACATGCAGGATCGCTATCTCGGCAAGATGAACCGTGTCGCTGACGATATTACTGTCGCGCCGGAATATCTGGAGGAGAGCAACGGTCAGGCATGGGCGCGCGGCGGTGCGGGCGACCGTCTGCTGATGTACGCGCAGCTGAAGGAGTGGGCAGAGAAAAACTTTGATATCAAACAGTGGTATCCAGAAGGTGACCTGCCTGAGTTCTACAGCGATCGTGAAGGGATGAAAGGCTGGAACCTGTTCCAGTTGATGCACCGTAAAGCACGCGGCGATGATGTTGGCAAAACCAAGTTTGGCGAAAGAAATTACTGTGCCGAATCCAACGGTAACGCTGCCGACAAGCTGATGCTGTGTGCCTCCTGGGTCGCTCAGACGGATCTTTCGGAGTTCTTTAAGAAATGGAATCCGGGCGCGAATGCTTACCAGTTACCGGGAGCGAGCGAGATGAACTTCGAGGGCGGTGTGAGCCAGTCGGCTTACGAGACGCTGGCGGCGCTTAATCTGCCGAAACCGCAGCAAGGGCCGGAAACCATTAATCAGGTTACCGAGCATAAGATGTCAGCTGAGTAAGCCTGTATGCCGGATAAGGCGCTCGCGCCGCATCCGGCATGAAATAAGGCGCATCGGGCCTGGAGGAAAGCCATATGGCATACACCCGCAGGCCCGCATCCGGCAAGTTACAACAAACAACCTTTAACCATGCTTTTTGATGTTTTTCAGCAATACTCCGCGGGGATGCCCATACTGGCAACCGTCGGAGGATTGATCATCGGCAGTTTTTTGAATGTGGTGATTTGGCGTTACCCCATCATGCTGCGCCAACAAATGGCGGAGTTTCACGGTGAAATGCCGAGTACGCAGTCAAAAATAAACCTGGCGCTGCCACGCTCGCACTGTCCGCATTGCCAGCAGACCATCCGCGTTCGTGACAATATTCCGCTGCTCTCATGGTTGATGCTCAAAGGGCGCTGCCGCGACTGTCAGGCGAAAATCAGCAAGCGTTATCCGCTGGTGGAGTTATTGACGGCACTCGCTTTTTTGCTGGCGAGTCTGGTGTGGCCAGAAAGTGGATGGGGGCTGGCGGTGATGATATTATCCGCCTGGCTGATTGCCGCGAGCGTCATTGACCTCGATAACCAATGGCTGCCCGATGTTTTTACTCAGGGCGTATTGTGGACCGGGCTGATTGCGGCATGGGCGCAACAGAGTCCGTTAACGCTACAAGACGCAGTTACCGGCGTCCTGGTGGGGTTTATCACTTTTTACTCCCTGCGCTGGATAGCCGGAATAGTTCTGCGTAAAGAAGCATTAGGCATGGGCGATGTATTACTTTTCGCTGCGTTAGGTGGCTGGGTGGGGCCGTTGTCGCTACCCAATGTTGCTTTAATCGCATCATGCTGCGGCCTGATATATGCCGTTATTACAAAAAGAGGATCAACCACACTGCCTTTTGGACCGTGTTTAAGTCTGGGCGGTATAGCAACACTTTATCTACAGGCATTGTTTTAATGATAACCACGTCATTATCAAAGTGACATTTTAACTCTTATTAATAACCTTAGAGATTATTTACCATGTCGATAAAACAAATGCCAGGGAGGGTATTAATATCGCTATTGTTGAGCGTTACAGGATTATTAAGTGGCTGTGCCAGCCATAATGAAAATGCCAGTTTACTGGCGAAAAAACAGGCGCAAAATATCAGCCAAAACCTGCCGATTAAATCTGCGGGATATACCTTAGTGCTGGCGCAAAGTAGTGGCACGACGGTAAAAATGACCATTATCAGCGAATCGGGTACTCAGACCACGCAGACACCTGACGCCTTTTTAACCAGCTATCAACGACAAATGTGCGCTGACCCAACGGTGAAATTAATGATCACCGAGGGAATTAATTACAGCATAACGATTAATGATACACGTACAGGTAACCAGTATCAGCGGAAACTGGATCGTACCACCTGTGGAATAGTCAAAGCATAACGTCGGGTAGATATAAATTGGCGCGGGTTGTTTTTCGTGACGCACGAATTTATCTCATTCAATGGCTGACAAAAATTCGTCACACTCTTAGCCAGAGACAATCTCTTAATACAGACAAAGAGCATCTGCGCAAAATTGCACGCGGGATGTTCTGGCTGATGCTGCTTATTATTTCTGCAAAAGTGGCGCATTCACTCTGGCGCTATTCCTCCTTTTCTGCGGAATATACGGCGGTTTCCCCATCGGCGAATAAACCGCTCCGTGCGGATGCAAAAGCGTTCGATAAAAATGACGTGCAATTAATCAGCCAGCAAAACTGGTTTGGCAAATATCAGCCCGTCGCCACGCCGGTAAAACAACCCGAACCTGCACCTGTGGCCGAAACGCGTCTTAATGTGGTGTTGCGTGGGATCGCCTTTGGTGCCAGACCCGGCGCGGTTATTGAAGAAGGTGGTAAACAGCAGGTCTATTTGCAGGGTGAAACGCTTGGCTCGCACAACGCAGTGATTGAGGAAATCAACCGCGACCATGTGATGCTGCGCTATCAGGGAAAAATAGAGCGCCTGAGCCTGGCTGAAGAGGAGCGTTCCACCGTTGCCGTGACCAGCAAAAAAGCCGTCAGCGACGAAGCAAAGCAAGCTGTTGCTGAACCTGCTGTCAGTGCGCCAGTGGAGATCCCGGCTGCCGTGCGTCAGGCACTGGCGAAAGATCCGCAGAAAATTTTTAACTATATCCAGCTTACGCCTGTGCGTAAGGAAGGGATTGTCGGTTATGCAGTGAAACCGGGGGCAGATCGTTCTCTGTTCGATGCCAGCGGTTTTAAGGAAGGCGATATCGCCATTGCGCTAAATCAGCAGGATTTCACTGATCCACGAGCAATGATTGCTCTGATGCGGCAGTTACCTTCAATGGATTCCATTCAACTTACGGTTTTACGCAAGGGTGCGCGCTACGACATTTCCATCGCGCTGCGCTAACCGCATTTAATCCAGGAGAATCATTCATCGTGTTTTGGCGTGATATGACGTTGTCGGTCTGGCGTAAGAAGACAACTGGCCTCAAAACAAAAAAGCGTTTACTGCCGCTGGTGCTGGCAGCGGCATTATGCAGTTCACCTGTCTGGGCGGAAGAAGCCACTTTCACCGCTAATTTTAAAGATACCGACCTGAAATCGTTCATCGAAACCGTCGGCGCTAACCTTAATAAAACCATCATTATGGGGCCGGGCGTTCAGGGGAAAGTGAGTATTCGCACCATGACCCCGCTCAATGAACGCCAGTATTACCAGCTATTCCTTAACCTGCTGGAAGCACAGGGGTATGCCGTCGTACCGATGGAAAACGACGTGCTGAAGGTGGTGAAATCCAGTGCCGCGAAAGTCGAGCCGCTGCCGCTGGTTGGTGAAGGCAGCGACAACTACGCGGGCGATGAAATGGTCACCAAAGTCGTGCCGGTACGTAATGTGTCGGTACGCGAGCTGGCACCGATTCTGCGCCAGATGATCGACAGCGCAGGCTCAGGCAACGTTGTTAATTACGATCCCTCCAACGTGATTATGCTTACCGGACGCGCCTCAGTTGTGGAGCGCCTGACGGAAGTGATCCAGCGCGTGGATCATGCGGGTAATCGCACCGAAGAGGTGATCCCGCTGGATAACGCCTCGGCTTCGGAAATCGCCCGCGTGCTGGAAAGCCTGACGAAAAACAGCGGCGAGAACCAGCCTGCGACGCTGAAATCTCAAATTGTCGCCGACGAACGCACCAACAGTGTGATTGTCAGTGGTGACCCGGCCACGCGGGACAAAATGCGCCGCCTGATCCGTCGGCTGGACTCAGAAATGGAGCGCAGCGGCAACAGCCAGGTTTTCTATCTCAAATACAGCAAAGCCGAAGATCTGGTCGATGTACTGAAGCAGGTCAGCGGCACGCTCACGGCGGCTAAAGAAGAGGCGGAAGGCACCGTCGGTAGCGGGCGTGAGGTTGTCTCCATCGCCGCCAGCAAACACAGTAATGCCCTGATTGTTACCGCGCCGCAGGACATCATGCAGTCGCTGCAAAGCGTGATTGAACAACTGGATATTCGCCGTGCTCAGGTGCACGTCGAGGCGTTGATCGTGGAAGTTGCCGAAGGTAGCAATATCAATTTCGGCGTGCAGTGGGCGTCGAAAGATGCTGGATTAATGCAGTTTGCTAACGGTACGCAGATCCCTATTGGCACGCTGGGTGCAGCCATTTCTCAGGCGAAACCGCAGAAAGGCTCCACGGTGATCAGTGAAAACGGCGCTACCACCATTAACCCGGATACTAACGGCGATCTCTCCACGCTCGCTCAGCTTCTTTCTGGCTTTAGCGGTACGGCGGTTGGCGTGGTGAAAGGCGACTGGATGGCGCTGGTACAGGCGGTCAAAAACGACTCCAGCTCGAACGTGCTCTCCACGCCGAGCATCACCACGCTGGACAACCAGGAAGCCTTCTTCATGGTGGGCCAGGACGTTCCGGTATTAACTGGATCTACCGTTGGCTCCAATAACAGCAATCCTTTCAACACGGTAGAGAGGAAAAAAGTCGGCATCATGCTGAAAGTCACGCCGCAGATTAACGAAGGTAACGCGGTACAGATGGTGATTGAGCAGGAAGTCTCGAAGGTGGAAGGACAGACCAGCCTCGACGTCGTGTTTGGCGAGCGCAAACTGAAAACCACCGTGCTGGCTAACGATGGTGAGCTGATCGTGCTTGGCGGTCTGATGGACGACCAGGCGGGAGAAAGCGTGGCGAAAGTGCCGCTGCTGGGCGATATCCCGTTGATTGGTAACCTGTTTAAATCGACGGCGGATAAAAAAGAAAAACGTAACCTGATGGTGTTTATCCGCCCGACCATTCTGCGTGACGGTATGGCGGCAGACGGCGTGTCGCAGCGCAAATATAACTACATGCGCGCCGAGCAAATCTACCGCGATGAGCAAGGCTTAAGCCTGATGCCGCACACCGCGCAGCCGATATTGCCTGCGCAAAATCAGGCCTTACCGCCAGAAGTTCGTGCGTTCCTCAATGCCGGGAGAACGCGTTAATGGTGCCTGTAGCACAGGAAACCACCGCTAACACCGTGCGTCTGCCCTACAGTTTCAGCCGTCGGTTTAGCCTGGTGGCATGGTGCGAAGCGTCGCTGGAGATCCTCCATGTTCATCCGTTGTCGCTCTCTGTTTTGCAGGAGCTGCAGCGGGGGCTGAACGCGTCTTTTACGCTGAGGCAAATCGACGAGGCCGAATTTGAACAGCGGCTGAATGCGGTCTGGCAGCGGGACTCTTCCGAGGCCCGCCAGCTGATGGAAGATCTCGGTTCTGCTGAGGACTTTTTTACTCTCGCAGAAGAACTACCGGAAACGGAAGATCTGCTGGAAAGTGACGACGATGCGCCAATCATCAAACTGATCAACGCCATGTTGGCAGAGGCGATTAAAGAAGGCGCTTCGGATATCCACATCGAGACGTTTGAAAAGAGTCTGGTGATCCGTTTTCGTGTTGACGGCACACTACATGAAATGCTGCGTCCGGGGCGCAAACTGGCCTCGCTGCTGGTATCGCGTATTAAGGTGATGGCACGGCTGGATATCGCCGAAAAACGCGTACCGCAGGATGGGCGCATTGCGCTGCTGCTGGGCGGTCGGGCGATTGACGTGCGTGTCTCCACCATGCCTTCCGCCTGGGGGGAACGGGTGGTGCTGCGACTGCTGGACAAAAACCAGGCTCGCCTGACGCTGGAGCGTCTGGGTTTAAGTCTCGAACTGACTGCGCAGTTGCGCCAGCTGTTACACAAACCGCACGGCATTTTTCTGGTGACGGGGCCGACCGGTTCCGGCAAAAGCACCACGCTGTACGCTGGATTGCAGGAGCTGAACAACCACTCGCGTAACATTCTCACGGTTGAAGACCCTATCGAATACATGATTGAAGGGATCGGTCAGACGCAGGTTAACACCCGCGTCGGCATGACCTTCGCCCGTGGCCTGCGCGCGATTTTGCGTCAGGACCCGGATGTGGTGATGGTCGGTGAAATCCGCGATACCGAAACCGCAGAAATCGCTGTTCAGGCTTCACTGACCGGACACCTGGTACTTTCCACGCTGCATACCAACACGGCGGTGGGGGCGATCACGCGTTTGCAGGATATGGGCGTTGAGCCTTTCCTGCTCTCTTCCAGTCTGACGGGCGTGATGGCGCAGCGACTGGTTCGCACGCTGTGTCCCGATTGCCGCCAGTCCGCGCCTGCCACCGACGAAGAAAAACGCCTGCTGGGGATTACCGATGCGCGAACCGTCACGCTGTACCATCCGCAGGGCTGTCCCGCCTGTAATCACAAAGGTTTTCGCGGACGTACTGCCATCCATGAGCTGATCGTGGTGGACGCCACATTACGTGATTTGATCCACCGTCAGGCCGGGGAACTGGAGCTGGAACGTTATGTCCGGCAACACTCTGCGGGTATCCGCAGCAACGGCATTGAGAAAGTGCTCGCCGGAGAAACCTCTCTCGATGAAGTTCTGCGGGTAACCATGGAGGCGTAATGGCACTGTTTTACTATCAGGCGCTGGAGCGTAATGGTCGCAAAACCAAAGGAATGATTGAGGCGGATTCCGCGCGTCATGCCCGTCAATTGTTGCGTGGTAAAGAGCTTATCCCCGTGCACATTGAAGCCCGGCTGAATGCTTCGACAGGGGGAATGTTGCAGCGTCGGCGGCATGCACATCGTCGCGTGGCGGCGGCAGATTTGGCGCTGTTCACACGCCAACTGGCAACGCTGGTGCAGGCAGCAATGCCGCTGGAAACCTGCTTACAGGCGGTCAGTGAGCAAAGTGAAAAACTGCATGTAAAAAGCCTCGGAATGGCGCTGCGCAGCCGGATTCAGGAAGGTTATACCCTGTCGGACAGCCTGCGCGAACATCCCCGCGTCTTTGACTCCCTGTTTTGTTCGATGGTCGCTGCCGGAGAAAAATCCGGACATCTCGACGTGGTGCTCAATCGCCTGGCGGATTACACCGAACAGCGGCAGCATCTGAAATCACGCCTGCTGCAGGCCATGCTCTACCCGCTGGTACTGCTGGTGGTGGCAACGGGCGTGGTCACTATTTTGCTGACGGCAGTAGTGCCGAAAATTATCGAACAGTTTGATCATCTCGGACACGCGCTGCCTGCCTCCACCCGAATGCTCATCGCCATGAGCGACACGTTACAGACCAGCGGCGTGTACTGGCTGGCGGGTTTGCTGGGGCTTCTGGTGCTGGGGCAACGGCTACTCAAAAATCCTGCGATGCGCCTGCGCTGGGATAAAACCTTGCTGCGTTTGCCCGTGACGGGGCGTGTTGCGCGCGGACTGAATACGGCGCGTTTTTCCCGCACATTAAGCATCCTCACCGCCAGCAGTGTTCCGCTGCTGGAAGGCATTCAGACCGCCGCCGCCGTGTCGGCAAATCGTTATGTCGAGCAACAACTGCTGCTGGCGGCAGATCGCGTCCGCGAAGGAAGCAGCCTGCGCGCCGCGCTGGCGGAGTTGCGCCTGTTCCCGCCGATGATGCTGTACATGATCGCCTCCGGCGAACAGAGCGGTGAACTGGAAACCATGCTTGAACAGGCCGCGGTCAACCAGGAACGGGAATTTGATACCCAGGTGGGGCTGGCGTTAGGGCTGTTTGAGCCGGCGCTGGTGGTGATGATGGCGGGCGTGGTGCTGTTTATCGTCATCGCCATCCTCGAACCGATGCTGCAACTGAACAATATGGTTGGAATGTAATTTACGGAGTTATCACATGAATTCGTTATCCCGCACACAAAAACCACGGGCAGGTTTTACCCTGCTGGAAGTGATGGTGGTGATTGTTATTCTTGGCGTCCTAGCAAGTCTGGTGGTGCCTAACCTGTTGGGCAACAAAGAGAAAGCCGATCGGCAAAAAGCCATCAGCGATATCGTGGCGCTGGAGAATGCGCTGGATATGTACCGACTGGATAACGGGCGTTATCCGACTACCGAACAGGGGCTGGAGGCGCTGATCCAGCAACCGGCCAATATGGCGGATTCCCGTAACTACCGTACCGGTGGATACATTAAACGACTGCCAAAGGATCCGTGGGGCAATGATTATCAGTATCTCAGCCCGGGTGAAAAAGGGCTGTTTGATGTTTATACCCTGGGAGCAGATGGTCAGGAAAACGGGGAGGGCGCTGGCGCAGATATCGGTAACTGGAATTTGCAGGAGTTTCAGTAATCAGTGCCTGAACGCGGATTCACACTTCTGGAAATCATGCTGGTGATTTTCCTTATCGGCCTTGCCAGTGCGGGCGTGGTACAGACGTTTGCGACCGCTTCAGAGCCGCCTGCGAAAAAAGCGGCGCAGGATTTTCTGACTCGCTTTGCGCAGTTTAAGGACAGGGCAGTGATCGAAGGGCAAACACTCGGTGTGCTAATCGACCCGCCAGGTTACCAGTTTATGCAGCGTCGTCACGGGCAATGGTTGCCCGTTTCTGCGACCCGGTTATCGGCACAGGTTACGGTGCCGAAACAGGTGCAGATGCTGTTACAACCCGGAAGTGATATCTGGCAGAAGGAATATGCGCTGGAGCTGCAGCGTCGTCGCCTGACGCTGCACGATATTGAACTGGAGCTGCAAAAAGAGGCGAAAAAGAAGACACCGCAGATCCGTTTTTCGCCTTTTGAACCCGCCACGCCGTTTACACTGCGTTTTTACGCGTCGGCACAAAACGCGTGTTGGGCGGTAAAGCTGGCGCACGATGGCGTGTTATCCCTCAATCAATGTGATGAGGGGATGCCATGAAGCGTGGATTTACCTTGCTGGAAGTAATGCTCGCGCTGGCGATTTTTGCGTTGGCCGCCATGGCGGTGTTACAGATCGCCAGCGGCGCGCTGAGTAATCAGCAAATCCTTGAAGAAAAAACGGTAGCGGGCTGGGTAGCTGAAAACCAGACCGCACTGCTTTACCTGATGACCCGTGAACAACGAGCGGTCAGGCACCAGGGCGAGAGTGATATGGCAGGAAGCCGCTGGTACTGGCGAACCACACCGCTGAGTACAGGCAACGCGCTGCTCCAGGCAGTGGATATTGAAGTCAGCCGTCACGAAGACTTTTCGTCGGTGATTCAGTCACGACGCGCCTGGTTTAGCGCCGTGGGAGGCCAACAGTGAGAAGGACTTGCGCTGGTTTCACGTTACTGGAAATGCTGGTGGCAATTGCCATTTTTGCCTCACTGGCACTGATGGCGCTGCAGGTGACAAACGGCGTTACACGCGTGAATAGCGCCGTCGCCGGACACGATCAAAAACTAAACCTCATGCAGCAAACGATGAGTTTTTTGAACCACGATCTGACACAAATGATGCCGCGTCCGGTAAGAGGCGATCAGGGCCAGCGTGAACCAGCGTTACTGGCGGGCGCTGGCGTGCTGGCGTCTGAGAGTGAAGGGATGCGTTTTGTGCGCGGCGGCGTGGTTAATCCGTTGATGCGTCTGCCGCGCAGTAATCTGCTCACCGTCGGTTACCGCATTCATGGTGGTTATCTCGAACGGTTAGCCTGGCCACTGACCGATGCGGCAGGCAGCGTGAAGCCAACAACGCAAAAATTAATCCCGGCGGATTCGCTCCGTTTGCAGTTCTACGACGGCACGCGCTGGCAGGAGAGCTGGTCATCAGTGCAGGCGATTCCTGTGGCAGTACGCATAACCCTGCATTCGCCGCAATGGGGCGAAATTGAACGCATCTGGTTGTTACGCGGGCCGCAATTATCATGATCACCTCACCACCAAAACGCGGAATGGCACTGGTCGTGGTGCTGGTATTGCTGGCGGTTATGATGCTGGTGACCATCACGCTTTCCGGGCGGATGCAGCAACAACTTGGGCGAACGCGCAGCCAGCAGGAGTACCAGCAGGCGCTGTGGTACAGCGCCAGTGCGGAAAGCCTGGCGTTGAGCGCACTCAGTCTGAGCCTGAAAAATGAAAAGCGTGTGCATCAGGCACAGCCGTGGGCTTCTGGCCCTCGTTTTTTCCCACTGCCGCAGGGGCAAATCGCCGTCACTCTGCGTGACGCACAGGCCTGCTTTAACCTGAATGCCCTCGCTCAGCCGACGACGGCGTCGCGTCCGCTCGCGGTACAACAACTGATTGCCCTGATCTCGCGCCTCGATGTGCCTGCTTATCGTGCCGAACTGATAGCCGAAAGCCTGTGGGAGTTTATTGACGAAGACCGCAGCGTGCAGACGCGTCTGGGTCGTGAAGACAGCGAGTATCTCGCCCGTTCGGTGCCGTTTTACGCCGCTAATCAACCGCTGGCCGATATCAGTGAGATGCGCGTGGTGCAGGGAATGGACGCCGGACTTTATCAAAAACTGAAACCGCTGGTCTGTGCGCTGCCGATGACCCGCCAGCAAATCAACATCAACACCCTGGATGTCACGCAAAGTGTGATTCTTGAGGCGCTGTTTGACCCGTGGTTAAGCCCTGTACAGGCGCGGGCGTTATTACAACAACGTCCGGCGAAGGGCTGGGAAGATGTCGATCAGTTTCTTGCACAGCCGCTACTCGCAGACGTCGATGAGCGTACTAAAAAACAGCTAAAAACCGTCCTGAGCGTGGACAGCAATTACTTCTGGCTGCGTTCAGATATCACCGTGAATGAGATTGAACTGACGATGAACTCGTTAATTGTCCGCATGGGCCCACAACACTTTTCTGTTCTCTGGCATCAGACAGGAGAAAGTGAGTGAGTTCCATCCTTGAGATTTTTTTCCCGCTTTGCGACTCCGACACCGTCCGCTGGCAGCGCCGTACACCCGATGTGGAACACGGTATCTGGCCTGACGTTGCTGACGAACGTCTCCAGCAATGGCTGCAAACCGATGCGATTCGACTCTACATTCCCGGCGAATGGATCAGCGTCTGGCAGGTTGAACTGCCTGATGTCGCCCGCAAGCAGATACCGACTATTCTGCCCGCCTTGCTGGAAGAAGAGCTGAATCAGGATATCGATGAACTGCATTTCGCCCCGTTGAAAATCGACCAGCAACTGGCAACCGTAGCAGTGATTCACCAACAGCATATGCGTAACATTGCGCAATGGTTGCAGGCAAACGGCATCACCCGCGCTACCGTCGCGCCAGACTGGATGTCCATTCCTTGTGGCTATATGGCTGGCGATGCGCAACGGGTTATCTGCCGCATCGATGAATGCCGGGGATGGAGCGCCGGGCGGGCGCTGGCTCCGGTCATGTTCCGCGCACAGCTCAATGAGCAGGATTTACCGTTTTCACTAACCGTGGTCGGCATTGCACCGGAAGAACTGTCTGCATGGGCTGGTGCAGACGCCGAACGCCTGACAGTGACGGCTCTGCCCGCCATTACCACTTATGGCGAACCGGAAGGGAACCTGCTGACTGGACCGTGGCAGCCTCGCGTCAGCTACCGAAAACAGTGGGCGCGCTGGCGGGTGATGATTCTGCCGATATTGCTGATTCTGGTTGCGCTGGCAGTGGAACGGGGCGTGACGTTATGGAGCGTCAGCGAACAGGTGGCGCAAAGCCGCACCCAGGCGGAGAAACAGTTCTTAACGCTATTCCCGGAGCAGAAGCGGATTGTGAATTTACGCTCTCAGGTGACGATGGCGCTGAAAAAATATCGCCCACAGGCCGACGATACCCGGCTGCTCGCAGAATTGTCAGCGATCGCCAGTACCCTGAAATCAGCGTCACTTACCGACATCGAAATGCGTGGTTTCACCTTTGATCAAAAACGCCAGACGCTTCACCTCCAGCTACGGGCTGCGAACTTTGCCAGCTTCGATAAACTGCGTAGCGCACTGGCGGCAGATTATGTTGTGCAACAGGACGCGTTACAGAAAGAGGGTGATGCGGTTTCCGGCGGCGTAACGTTGCGGAGGAAATAACATGTTACGCGATAAATTTATTCACTATTTTCAGCAATGGCGTGAACGCCAGTTAAGCCGTGGCGAACACTGGCTGGCACAGCACCTGGCGGGGCGTTCGCCGCGTGAAAAAGGCATGTTACTGGCCGCGGCCGTGTTCCTGTTTTGCGCTGTATATTACGTCCTCATCTGGCAGCCGTTGAGCGAGCGGATAGAACAACAGGAGACGATGTTGCAGCAGCTGGTGGCGATGAACGCGCGACTGAAGAGCACTGCGCCGGATATTATTGCGGCGCGAAAATCCGGCACGACAACGCAAGCACAGGTATCGCGGGTCATCAGTGACAGCGCTTCCGCGCACTCGGTGGTCATCAAGCGGATAGCCGAGCGTGGGGAGAATATTCAGGTCTGGATAGAACCTGTGGTGTTTAATGACCTTCTGAAATGGTTAAACGCACTGGATGAAAAATATGCGCTGCGGGTGACACAAATTGATGTCAGTGCTGCTGAGAAGCCAGGGATGGTAAATGTGCTGCGACTGGAGTTTGGACGGGGGTAGGTATTGCCATTTCCTTAACCCCACCTGATAACCCTTAGCCCAATGGTGAGTGCGGAACTGTCAAACCAGCTCACCGGGCTGAGTTCCGATGTAGCAAGATTTATCTCCCTCCAGACCACCACGGAATGTTCGGTAACACTGAAGGAACCTGTTTTTCACCATGTAGCCTTCGTTAATCGACACCTTTCTAAGACTGTAAAGATGCTTAAGTGTTTTGACACATTATGATTATTAATAGTTGTAATAAATCATTGAGTAACAATTGATAGGTCAAAACATATAGGATAATTCTTGTGTGATCTGTATTTTGTGTTGCTTGGAAATTAGTAAAATTCCTGGAGATAATCAGAAAGGGAATTTCAAATAAGCATAATAATTTCCAGTGAAACTATTCGTCGATTTTAAGAAATGTCTGCTCAGGTATATCTACTGAGGGATGGTGTTGGTTGTAACACTGGTTAAAATAAATACACAAAATAATCAAGATGTATATTTTAATCGACGAAAATAATTACCTTCGGGATTATTGGTGCGACTTAAATAACACCATTTAAATGTGATATAAATCACAAATATGGCTGTAAAGAGGGGGCTGTAGATATAAATAAGAAGTACACGAGTGAATTTTAAATAGGGAAATAGTTTCTTGGTGAACAATTTATTGGTAATCAATCGCGTGCGTTCTGGTTTGAAACGGATTGCAGGTATTGTTACGCATAAAATCCATAGGGGGTATTATAATCAAGTAGTTAACAGTAATAATAAAAAATAATTTCCTGAGAAATTAAATCTGCATTCTAAAACGGCCAGTTTTCTGAAATTACCAGAAGACCGAATCCATTCATGCCTGAAGAATGGATTAGAAGAAACGAGACGGAAATAGATCTATTTATCCCTGCGGAAATAATTTCTGCTGAAATTTTTTTGCGACTATTAAAAAGGTCAAACCGTCTGAGTGAATTTTATCCAGTTACAAATAAGCATTACCTCCAGTGTATTGGTAGCTGTTAAGCCAAGGGCGGTAGCGTACCTGAAGAGATTAGGATCACATCATCAAATGGCAAGAAGTGGATTTGAAGTCCAGAAAGTCACCGTAGAGGCATTATTTCTACGAGAAATACGAACACGCTTTGGTAAGTTCCGTCTGGGATATTTGTGGGCGATTCTCGAACCCTCTGCGCATTTGCTGATACTGTTGGGCATTTTTGGTTACATTATGCACCGCACGATGCCAGACATCTCATTCCCGGTGTTTTTACTTAATGGCCTGATTCCCTTTTTTATCTTTAGCAGTATCAGCAATCGTTCTGTAGGCGCTATTGAAGCGAACCAGGGGTTGTTTAATTATCGACCAGTAAAACCCATCGATACGATCATTGCACGCGCACTGCTTGAGACGCTGATTTACGTTGCTGTTTATATATTGCTCATGCTTATCGTCTGGATGGCAGGTGAATATTTCGAGATAACAAACTTTTTACAACTAGTGCTCACCTGGAGTTTGTTAATCATTCTTTCATGTGGCATCGGCTTAATATTCATGGTCGTTGGTAAAACCTTCCCTGAAATGCAAAAGGTCCTGCCGATACTGCTTAAGCCGCTGTATTTCATCTCCTGCATCATGTTCCCTCTACATTCGATTCCGAAGCAATACTGGTCATATCTACTCTGGAACCCATTAGTGCATGTCGTAGAGTTAAGCCGCGAGGCAGTTATGCCTGGCTATATCAGCGAAGGCGTGAGTCTGAACTACCTTGCAATGTTCACTCTGGTCACCCTGTTCATCGGTCTGGCGTTATACCGAACTCGTGAGGAGGCAATGCTGACATCATGATTAAGATTGAGAATTTGACGAAGTCATATCGTACGCCAACGGGGCGACACTATGTGTTTAAGGATTTAAACATCGAAATCCCTTCAGGAAAAAGCGTTGCCTTTATTGGTCGTAATGGTGCGGGTAAATCAACGTTACTGAGAATGATTGGTGGCATTGACCGCCCCGATAGCGGAAAGATCATCACCAATAAAACGATATCATGGCCAGTCGGCCTCGCCGGTGGATTCCAGGGAAGTTTAACCGGACGCGAAAACGTAAAATTTGTTGCGCGGTTATACGCGAAGCAAGAAGAGCTGAAAGAGAAAATTGAGTTTGTCGAAGAATTTGCCGAACTCGGTAAGTACTTTGATATGCCGATCAAAACTTACTCCTCAGGTATGCGATCGCGTTTAGGCTTTGGTTTAAGCATGGCATTTAAGTTTGATTATTATATCGTCGATGAAGTAACAGCTGTCGGTGATGCCAGGTTTAAAGAGAAGTGCGCTCAATTGTTTAAAGAAAGGCATAAAGAGTCTAGCTTTTTGATGGTTTCACATAGTTTGAATTCATTGAAAGAGTTTTGTGATGTGGCGATTGTTTTTAAAAATAGCTATATTATTGGTTATTATGAGAATGTTCAAAGTGGTATAGATGAGTATAAAATGTATCAAGCTTTAGATATTGAATGATAATTATATTAAATAATTAACTCTTAGATCAGGTATTTATATGTTCTGCTTGTCATTCGTTGGTGTTAATAATAAAATTAATATGACAAATAGCATATGTATCTTATGAAATTGAAACGATAAACTTAATGACACAGGTAGAATACAAGTGACATAAGAAATTATGTTGCTGTGGCTGATATAAGTTCTTTTTGTTCATTTATTTTTGTCGCCAAGCATCATGAATAGAAATCCAGATCTCCTAAAATCATAACAAAATTGTTAAGATACCGTTCTCTGAATAACTAGACTAGCTCCCTGAATCTCTAGGCAATCAATATCATTTAAATAACTGATAGTAGTGATACTAGTCTTTTAGACTAGTAGTTGGAGAATAGATAATTGGTGTCTTAGAAGCAGAGAAACGCAGACAGCGTGCCACACAGGAAAATCGCTATTTTTCAGCAGAGCCTTGAACCGAAAATGGCGGTCTTCCTCGTTGCCAGACAACATGGTGTGGCAGGCTGCCAGTTATTCTTTCAGCGTAAGCAATACTAAGAGGGAGGCCTGATTACTGTTGCACTAACAGTGTCATTGCCGGAGATTGTAATCACACTCTATATAATTATATAAACTCTATTGTATTTAGTGTATGAGGAGGATGGACAGTATACTTTGAACTAGGCAATTATGAATTTGATCGTGATCTCGTAATACGTTGCTGTTATTCTTTAATTAATTATCTGCCAATTTATTTTTAGATAGTTACAGGAAATGTTTATGCAAAGAGTGGTTTGATATGGTAAGAGTAATAATTTAGATGAAGATAAATATATCAAACGTACACCCTAGTAGTTATTTTTAATTAAACATATCGTCCATGAGGTGCGGAGTCATTCTAATCAACTTAATGTGTTCTGTTTATTAAGCATTTCCTATAAATAAACGACTATCAATACGTTGATAGTTTTCATTAACATGCAATATTAATTAAAATATTACCCCATGATTGTTGCAAATATGTCATCATACCCACCTCGAAAAAAAGAGTTGGTGCATTCTATACAAAGTTTACATGCTCAAGTAGATAAAATTAATCTTTGCCTGAATGAGTTTGAAGAAATTCCTGAGGAATTAGATGGTTTTTCAAAATTAAATCCAGTTATTCCAGATAAAGATTATAAGGATGTGGGCAAATTTATATTTCCTTGCGCTAAAAATGATATGATCGTACTTACAGATGATGATATTATTTACCCTCCCGATTATGTAGAAAAAATGCTCAATTTTTATAATTCCTTTGCAATATTCAATTGCATTGTTGGGATTCATGGCTGTATATACATAGATGCATTTGATGGAGATCAGTCTAAAAGAAAAGTATTTTCATTTACTCAAGGGCTATTGCGACCGAGAGTTGTAAATCAATTAGGTACAGGGACTGTTTTTCTTAAGGCAGATCAATTACCATCTTTAAAATATATGGATGGTTCTCAACGATTCGTCGATGTTAGATTTTCTCGCTATATGTTAGAGAATGAAATTGGTATGATATGTGTTCCCAGAGAAAAAAACTGGCTAAGAGAGGTCTCATCAGGTTCAATGGAAGGACTTTGGAACACATTTACAAAAAAATGGCCTTTAGACATCATAAAAGAAACACAAGCAATCGCAGGATATTCAAAACTTAACCTCGAATTAGTGTATAATGTGGAAGGGTAAAAACTTACTTTTTTATTCACATTCCTGTATTTTGTGTTGGTTTCTGAAGTTTATAGTATAAATACTTGTTTTAAATAGTTGTACGTTGATATTTTGTTATATACTTATTTAAACCATTTGTTTTATGATTTTGAAAAATATCAGCGTTAGTTTGGTAGAGTTTATAATTAAGATTTTTGTCTAAAAGAAGGTGGTAACGCAATATGTCAATTATTAGGAGGTGCTCTGAGTTATATTGATATTGTTTATTGATGAATGGCTATACCAAATAAATCAGATGTGCTATTGAGATATAGATAGTTTCATTTAGTATTATCACATAACGCCACCTAAATTACATTACAGATTTGAAATATATGTCTGCAATATCACCATTACGATAAACGACAGTGTTTAAAATAAAGTAATCTTGTAGATAATAAAGAGGAAATATGATGAATAAATTAGTGCTAGTCGGACATCCTGGCTCAAAGTATCAGATAGTTGAACATTTTTTGAAAGAAATTGGCATGAACTCACCAAATTATTCTACAAGTAATAAAATTTCCCCAGAATATATCACCGCTTCATTATGTCAATTTTATCAAACACCAGAAGTTAATGATGTAGTAGATGAGAGAGAATTCTCAGCTGTTCAAGTCTCAACCATGTGGGATAGCATGGTTCTTGAACTAATGATGAACAATCTAAATAACAAACTTTGGGGGTGGGCAGATCCATCTATAATATTTTTTCTTGATTTTTGGAAAAATATAGATAAAAGCATAAAATTCATCATGATATATGATCACCCTAAATATAATTTAATGCGTTCAGTAAATAATGCCCCTCTCTCTTTAAATATAAATAATAGTGTAGATAACTGGATTGCATATAATAAAAGATTGCTTGATTTTTTTTTGGAGAATAAAGAACGATGTGTGTTGATTAATTTTGAGGCGTTTCAAAGCAATAAGAAAAATATTATAAAGCCATTGAGTAATATTATAAAAATAGATAATCTAATGTCTGCGCATTACAAAAATTCAATATTGTTTGATGTGGTTGAGAATAATGATTATACAAAATCAAATGAAATTGCCCTGCTTGAAAAATATACAACTTTATTTTCTTTAAGTGCAAATGAGACTGAAATTACATTTAATGATACAAAGGTTAGTGAGTACTTAGTATCTGAATTAATAAAAGAAAGAACCGAGGTTCTGAAGCTTTATAATGAGTTACAAGCCTATGCAAACCTACCTTATATAGAAACATCGAAAGATAACGTTTCGGCTGAGGCTGCATTATGGGAGGTAGTCGAAGAGAGAAATTCTATCTTCAATATTGTATCTCATTTGGTGCAAGAGTCAAAAAAGAAGGATGCAGATATTGAATTGACTAAATCTATATTTAAGAAAAGACAATTTTTATTATTGAACAGGATTAATGAGCTAAAAAAAGAAAAGGAAGAGGTAATTAAACTTTCAAAAATAAATCACAACGATGTTGTGAGACAAGAAAAATATCCAGATGATATTGAAAAAAAAATAAATGACATACAGAAATATGAAGAAGAGATAAGCGAAAAAGAATCAAAACTCACTCAGGCAATATCAGAAAAAGAACAGATTTTAAAACAATTGCATATAGTGCAAGAGCAGTTGGAACACTATTTTATAGAAAATCAGGAAATTAAAAAGAAACTTCCACCTGTGCTATATGGAGCAGCTGAGCAGATAAAACAAGAGTTAGGTTATCGACTTGGTTATATTATAGTCTCGTATTCTAAATCCCTCAAGGGGATTATTACCATGCCATTTGCACTTATCCGTGAGTGTGTTTTTGAAAAAAAACGTAAGAAGAGTTATGGCGTTGATGTGCCACTCTATTTATATGCTGATGCTGATAAGGCTGAAAGAGTTAAGAAACATTTATCTTATCAATTAGGGCAGGCTATTATCTCCAGTGCTAATTCGATATTTGGATTCATTACCCTTCCATTTAAGTTAATTGTTGTTGTTTATAAATATAGGAGAGCTAAAATCAAGGGCTGTTAAAAATGTGAACCCTAATGAGATATATTGCAAATTTTATTTTTCTCTTTGTGGTGTTTTGCTTTCGTTAAAATAGTTAGTTATTTTATTTATATAATATCACGCATTATAATACCAATTTATACTTTTGCAAGTGACCGTATAGATTCGCCACATATTGCAAATTTTGTTCTCTCGTAAAATATTTTCTTCTGGTGTCAGTAATTCGAGCACTTCATGCTGTCTTTTACTGCAGTATAGTACTAGGTTTTCAGCTAGTTTCTGATTAAATATGTTTAGCTCTTTAAAGAGTCTATTTATTTAAATTCAATGAACTGTTCTTTCGGCGTTCGCTTAAAACGTTCAGAGGTGCGTTCTAGGCGTAAAGGGGTAGGTCCATAGGGCTTGCTAGCGGATTCCTGCGGTGCTTTGTCGAAGTTTCCTGGGAACTCTTTCCCGTTATCTGCGATGCCCTGGTTGATATCGATAGGGAATAGCCGGTCTGCACGGCAAAAGAAGAGTTTGATGATATCACAGTTAAGTGACGGCACGGCCTGTGCCAGAGCGTAGTTGCTGTGTTCGTCGATCATGGTAATGACATAACAGCGCAGCTCGCCCATTCTGAGCTCAATAGCATCTATACCAACGAGCTCACTGCTCTTTACCGGGCGATAGCGTTTTGATCTGCGGGTTGGAGGATTGTATTTTTTATGAACAGTGTTTTTCCTTGGGGAGGCAGTCACATCGGTATCAGTCGCATTTTATCGTGTGCGGCCGTGAACATCCTGCCGATGGTTGAAATGCTCGGACAGACCAGGCGGTGCTGTTCACTCCACGGCTTCAAGCAAACAAAAATCTGTTCTTCTAGGTTGGGAAGCTCTATTCTCAGTCGACGTATTTCTTACAGAATTACGAGATGCCATTGCTTTGTGCGATGTACTAGCGGAGCTTTGCTACGCGAAATAGGTGCCTCTGGGCCATAATACAGCGTTCGTGTGGATACAGCAAAAACTTCCGCAACTGTATTGATCTCATGTTTCTCCCAGAAGTATATTTTTTCATCCTTAATTTTGTAATCTCAGGTATAACAAAGTGTTTCATCACATAGATGTTGGCATGGTAATGCCTCAAATATCCGCCGCAGATACGTTGCATCAACTTAGCATTTCCCTCGCTTGTCCGGAGATAATTGCAATATCTCTGTGAGCTTACACTGTGACATTCGTTGAGTTTTAGTGATGTTTTTAAAGATTTATATTTATAATATTTAGTAAATGCAGTTTTATTCTCATTTTATTTATCATTAAGTGAATGTATGAACGCAGAATATATAAATTTAGTTGAACGTAAAAAGAAATTAGGGACAAATATTGGTGCTCTTGATTTTTTATTATCAATTCATAAGGAGAAAGTTGATCTTCAACATAAAAACTCGCCTTTAAAAGGTAACGATAACCTTATTCACAAAAGAATAAACGAATACGACAATGTACTTGAACTATCTAAGAATGTATCAGCTCAGAATTCTGGCAATGAGTTTTCTTATTTATTGGGATATGCAGATTCTCTTAGAAAAGTTGGTATGTTGGATACTTATATTAAAATTGTTTGTTATCTAACAATTCAATCTCGTTATTTTAAAAATGGCGAACGAGTTAAGCTTTTTGAACATATAAGTAACGCTCTACGGTATTCAAGGAGTGATTTTCTCATTAATCTTATTTTTGAACGATATATCGAATATATAAACCATCTAAAATTGTCGCCCAAACAAAAAGATTTTTATTTTTGTACGAAGTTTTCAAAATTTCATGATTATACTAAAAATGGATATAAATATTTAGCATTTGATAATCAAGCCGATGCAGGGTATGGCCTGACTTTATTATTAAATGCAAACGATGATATGCAAGATAGTTATAATCTACTCCCTGAGCAAGAACTTTTTATTTGTAATGCTGTAATAGATAATATGAATATTTATAGGCGTCAATTTAACAAATGTCTACGAAAATACGATTTATCAGAAATAACTGATATATACCCAAATAAAATTATATTGCAAGGAATTAAGTTCGATAAGAAAAAAAATGTTTATGGAAAAGATCTTGTTAGTATAATAATGTCAGTATTCAATTCAGAAGATACTATTGCATACTCATTACATTCATTGTTGAATCAAACATATGAAAATATTGAAATTCTCGTGTGCGATGATTGTTCATCGGACAAAAGCCTTGAAATAATTAAGAGCATAGCTTATTCTGATTCAAGAGTGAAAGTATATAGCTCACGAAAAAACCAAGGCCCTTATAATATAAGAAATGAGCTAATAAAAAAAGCACACGGTAATTTCATCACCTTTCAAGATGCAGATGATCTTTCTCATCCGGAGAGAATACAAAGACAAGTTGAGGTTCTTCGCAATAATAAGGCTGTAATCTGTATGGCTAACTGGATCCGTGTTGCGTCAAATGGAAAAATTCAATTCTTCTATGATGATAAAGCCACAAGAATGTCTGTTGTATCGTCAATGATAAAAAAAGATATTTTTGCGACAGTTGGTGGCTATAGACAATCTTTAATTGGTGCAGATACGGAGTTTTATGAAACAGTAATAATGCGTTATGGGCGAGAAAGTATTGTAAGATTACTGCAGCCATTGATATTGGGGTTATGGGGAGACTCCGGACTTACCAGGAATAAAGGAACAGAAGCTCTACCTGATGGATATATATCACAATCTCGAAGAGAATATAGTGATATCGCGGCAAGACAACGAGTGTTAGGGAAAAGTATCGTAAGTGATAAAGATGTACGTGGTTTATTATCTCGCTATGGTTTGTTTAAAGATGTATCAGGAATAATTGAACAATAGTTTGTTATTCTATATATATTAAATTTTTGGGGCTATATAAAATGTTCGGAACACTAAAAATAACTGTTTCAGGCGCTGGTTACGTTGGGCTTTCAAATGGAATTCTAATGGCTCAAAATCATGAAGTGGTTGCATTTGATACCCATCAAAAAAAAGTTGACTTACTTAATGATAAACTCTCTCCTATAGAGGATAAGGAAATTGAAAATTATCTTTCAACTAAAATACTTAATTTTCGCGCAACTACTAACAAATATGAAGCCTATAAAAATGCCAATTACGTTATTATTGCTACACCAACGAATTATGACCCAGGTTCAAATTACTTTGATACATCAAGCGTTGAAGCTGTCATTCGTGACGTAACGGAAATCAACCCAAACGCAATTATGGTGGTTAAATCTACGGTCCCAGTAGGTTTCACAAAAACAATTAAAGAACATTTAGGTATTAATAATATTATCTTCTCTCCAGAATTTTTACGAGAAGGAAGAGCCCTATACGATAATCTCCATCCATCTCGCATTATTATCGGTGAATGTTCTGAACGGGCAGAACGTTTGGCAGTGTTATTTCAGGAAGGAGCGATTAAACAAAATATACCCGTTTTATTTACAGATTCTACGGAAGCGGAAGCGATTAAGTTATTTTCAAATACTTATTTGGCTATGCGAGTTGCATTTTTTAATGAATTGGATAGTTACGCAGAAAGTTTTGGTCTGAATACGCGTCAGATTATTGACGGTGTTTGTTTGGATCCGCGCATTGGTAATTACTACAATAATCCTTCTTTTGGTTATGGTGGCTACTGTTTGCCAAAAGATACCAAGCAATTATTAGCCAACTATCAGTCTGTTCCGAATAAACTTATATCTGCAATTGTTGATGCTAACCGTACACGTAAGGACTTTATCACTAATGTTATTTTGAAACATAGACCACAAGTTGTGGGGGTTTATCGTTTGATTATGAAAAGTGGTTCAGATAATTTTAGAGATTCTTCTATTCTTGGTATTATAAAGCGTATCAAGAAAAAAGGCGTGAAAGTAATTATTTATGAGCCGCTTATTTCTGGAGATACATTCTTTAACTCACCTTTGGAACGGGAGCTGGCGATCTTTAAAGGGAAAGCTGATATTATTATCACTAACCGAATGTCAGAGGAGTTGAACGATGTGGTCGACAAAGTCTATAGTCGCGATTTGTTTAAATGTGACTAATGTATTGTTATATACTATTAACTATTAAGAGAAGGAAATGCATTATTTAATCCGTTAAAAATATGCCTCGTTGGTATGTTCTTTATTAATCCTCGATCGTAAAATAAGATGTTGGTTAAATTTCTTGCCCTGCTGTTGTGTTTATATCGAATTTTTCATAACTCTAATGTTAATTAGAATACTTGGCTTGTGCGTTGGAAATGTATATTATGTGCTATATCCAAAGATATCTAATATATATTAGTAATATCTAAAATACTTTATCTTTTTACATCTAATAAAGGTATCATCCATCTGTTATGATTGATATAATGGAGATGTCGATTGTTGATAAGATGTTAATAATAAACCGCATTAACCTGCGTCTTCACCAATAAATACCCACGAAACTTCTTAAACAGTTTCATATCTGGTTTAAAATCAGCCTGCCAGAACTGGTGCAAATGCCCTTGATACGTCAAGCCCTTGATGTCGTACAGGGCATTGCCCATCACTTTGAGTGGTTTGTTATGAATCAGCGCAGAGATCCCCGCCGTACTGTTAATCGTCACCACCGCTTTTGCATGGCGTAATAATTCCGGCATCGGGAGATCGTGCACATAAAGGATTCGCTCACCTAAGCCATATTCCTTACTCAACCGTTTAATTAATGGTCGATAGAGTCTGTGACCACGATCCATCGGATGATGTTTGATCACCAAATAACTTTCTTTCGGCGCTTTACGCGAAAATGAGTACATGACTTCATTAATATAGTCACGCACATCGTTATAACTGCTGTGGTTACGAATCTGGCTATCGTTATACACCTGCAAAACAGCAAGATAATAACGCTGGTCCAGTTCGTTCATTAACCTCGGTAATACCTTACGCTGTGTTACCTTGTAAAGTTGCTTGCGCCAGTATGCACGAACCCAGCAACGTGCTTCATACCAGGGGGAAAATGATTTGTGGTGGCGGTAGCGAGGAAACTCATGACGGTAATGCCAGCCCATCAGGTAATACCACATAGCATGGCCTATACGTTTCATCGTTGAAGGTTTTAAGTTCTCAACGTGCGGCGTAGGCATATCTGGTAACTTACGATAAAAATCCGGATCGCGCGGTAGCGATGAATATGCGTTCACTCCGCCTTCTTCAACGGTAATAAATTGCGGGCGTAAATATCCTTCTTCAAATGCCAGGAAGCGGATCCCTTTCGACTTTGCCCAGCGTTTTGCTTCTTTATGCAATGGGCGGCAGTCGCCAAAGCAGAGGATTGTGTCAAAGTCATATTGCCGGTGGAGATCCCGTAACCATCCGGGAAACTCTTTCGGTGTCTGGTAGTAAGCTAGGTATTGTCGATGGCGGCAGTAAAAACGATCCCCACCGTTGAATACAACATTCACAGCGTTACGACCTAATGACTCTAGCCACTCGGCAACATCACTGAAAAAGGGTCCCATTGGCCCCTGCAATAGCAGATATTTTTTACCGGATAATAAAACGGTTAGTGCATTACCTTGCATAAATAATTTGTGTAATAGTCAACTGTGAAATTGTTTAGCCAAATCTGACCTTGCAGAACATAATTAATTTGCGGTAATAGCGTATTACTCGTCCCGCTTTTTTTCGGGTAATAAACATCGGCTTGCGCGGCGTCTGGATCAAATATTCCGCCGCCTCTTCAACCGTAATAGGTTGTAGCAGTGTTGGGTGGATATAGGTTGGATAAACAATCAACGCCTGATAGATCAAATCTGCTATCGTTAATTTTTGCTCGCGACGCGGGCAGTGATGTTCATCAACGGTTAAACCCCAACCGGCATAGAAGGGCAGGCCGTAACAATGAACTTGCTTGCCATGTAATAACGCTTCAAACCCGGACAATGATGTCATGGTGTGCACTTCATCTGCGCGCTGAATGCATTGAATAATATCTGCGTCCAGTGCCTGATAATCAGTGAGTTCAGCAATTAGTTCTGTCGGAATATTGCCCTTGCGATTCCCCACCAGTACATCCGGGTGCGGTTTATAAATAATGTAAGCGTGCGGAGTGCGCTCGCGTACTGTGCGTAATAACTCAAGGTTGCTCTTAATCGACACAGTGCCTGTTTTAATTGAGGCATCGTCTTCTACCTGACCCGGCACCAGGATGATTTTTTTATCTTTGGCCTCGGCAGGCAGAGAGAAATCGGCCCCCAGGTTGTATTTGCTCAGTTTGCTTTCAACCAGTCGCTGGCGTAATTTTTCAGCTCGCATCTGCTGCGCCAGTGTTAACTGGCTGTGATTAAGCAGCACTTCCAGGTCGCTGGGGCGCGTGGCGTCATAGTAGATCCCGCGTTTATCCAGGACCAACGATAGCGGCGGCAAAAGGTCAGAGCCAAGTCCGGATGAACGTAGAAAACCATCTTCCATTCGCCATAACGGCAGTGATTTTCGCTGCGCTTCGGCTCGCCATTGCTGTTCTCCCTTTACACCCCATACCACGCAGGCGCTCGCCGCAGTACAGCGACGTGAAAAACTCAGCCGGTTTGTTGCCGTTTGCAAGAAAGGTTTCAGGATCGCTGACTTCCACAGCGTTAAGCCTGGCGCCCATAAATAACCATTACGCTGTTGCAGATGTCGACGTTGTAATTGCAGCCATTGCAGCACGGTAAATAGATTGCTTACTTCTCCCGTTTGCGGATCGATATAGCGACAGTAACGCAGGTATGCAGCGGCAAAAAGTTCCTCCAGCGTGGCAGAACCGCGTCGGGCAGATAACAAAGCGGACTGCGGATGGCGATCGTCGGTTAAGCCCCAGCCTGCATACCAGGGCTGGCCGAAGCATGTCACCGGTTTTCCTGCCAGCAAGGCTTCAAAGCCGTACTGGGAGGTCACGACGTAAACCCGGGAAACGTGTCGCAACAGCGACTGCGGGCTGACATTCTCGGCAATTAAACGTACTCGTTGCGTGGCGCGCAGAGCGGCGAAATAACCTGTTTTCTTTCCTTCCAGGACATCCGGATGCACCTTCACCCAAATTTCGGCTTGAGGATTTTCCGCCATCGCGGCTTCCAGCATGGCAGCAAACTCATGCGGGCCAGCATTGCCATACGTCACTGACATATCATTAAATGTCTGATCGACAACCAGAACGATGTCTGAACGTTCTGACTCATCAGCCACAAACGCAGGTGCCAGGTTATATTTCGACAAATCCCCGGTCACGATGGTGTGCATCGCTTCTCTGGCCTGGCTTATCAGAGCTGTATTTCCGGCTTTATCTTGTACCAGTTTCTCCAGTGCTGAAGGCTTGCTGGCATCGTAGTAAATGCAACAATCATCCACCACCAGAGAAAGCGGCGGCTCGCCATTGACGCCAAGATCCAGCGAACGCACAAATCCATCTTCCAGACGAATGACGGGTTTTCCCGCTGCTTTGGCGATGGCGACTGGTTTCGCCGCGCTGGGACGATGTCCCCACACGGCGATAGCATCAACTTCTTGTGGAACAGGGCGCAGCAGAGAAAGTTTCTGGCACGGTTGCGCCAGAAATTTCTCCAGATGCGGAATACGCCAGATGCCAGGCGAGTAAATGCCAATCATGCGTTTTCAGCCAGTTCCTGTGCCATCAGGGCGCGCACTTTTTCCAGGCATGCTGGGGTGTCGACGCCCGGACCGGTTGCGGCAACCTCAAATGTGCGGATGTTGATCCCCGCGTTCATCAACCTTAGCTGCTCCAGTGATTCCGCCTGCTCCGGCATGGACTCCGGTAACTGGCTGTAGTTTTGCAGCACATCGCGACGATAAGCGTAAATACCGACGTGTTTCAGGTAGCGCGCTTTTTCAGCATTACGCGGATACGGAATCGGTGAGCGGCTGAAATAAAGCGCATCCTGGCGGGTATTCACAACCACTTTTACCGTGCTTGGCTCAGCCGCTTCTGCGGCAGAAATCGCGTGGCATAGCGTTGCCACCGGCAACGCGGGATCGTCACGCATTCCTTGTAGCAGCGTTTCTACATCCCGCGGGCGAATCATTGGTTCGTCGCCCTGCAGGTTAATGTAGATATCTGCCTCGACTTTATGCATCACCTCGACCAGCCGATCGGTGCCGGATTCATGATCGTTGCGCGTCATGATGGCTTTCCCGCCAAACGCCTGTACGGCCTGTTCAACACGCGGATCGTCTGTTGCCACCCAAACTTCCGCAACGCCCGCCACCTGTAACGCACGCTCGTAAACATGCTGGATCATCGGTTTACCAACAATATCGAGCAGTGGCTTACCCGGCAGGCGCGAGGAGCCATAGCGAGCCGGAATGACAATAACTGCTTTGCTCATTTCAACCCCTTACAAAGACAGAATCACTTTTGCACCCACCGCCAGCTGATAGAGGATGGTGGAAATACCACGGGTAACTTCAATGTTTTTCGATTCATATTTCGGCAGAACCATAATCTCATCGCCAGGCTTGAGTGAATCTACATCTTCAGCGTTGACTGCCGCACCGTTCTGACGAATGACGATAATTCTGGCGTTACCCGATTTTTGCGTCAGGCCACCGCATTTCTCGATGTAATCCTCGGTGGTCATCCCTTTCTGCCAGCTCACCGCGTTCGGGAACAGCACCTCGCCATGAACCATAACCAGCGATGTTTTCTCCGGAATATTGATGACGTCGCCATCTTCAAGCAGAACAGAATCAATATTGGATTCGTTGAGGATCACTTCACCTTTCGGAACCACGGTGCGTGCTTTCGCCACAAAGCGGCTGATCAGTTGTGCTTCCTGCATTCGCAGGCTGGCTTCTTCTTTGGTGGATGACTGGGCAGAAAGTGAGGCTTCCTCCAGCTTTTGCAGCGAGAGATTCAGCATCTCTTTCTGACGCTGAGCCACTGATGGGCGATAAAGCTGAACTGCGTTCATCTGCGACATGCTGTTCGGGCGGACTTTTCCCAGAACCGCACGCATAGTGGAACCATAAGGCAATACCATGGCATGTTCACCGGAGTGTGCGCCTTCAACCCGCACCTGAATGGTGCCGGCATAGCGGTCAGTGCTCACGATTAAGGTATCGCCATTTTGCAACATACGGCCTGGCGCAGAACTGATCGGATAGTATTCGCTGCGTTTTTGCAGCCCCTGTTTACGCATAATCGTAATGTGAGTCGCGCCAGGCTTAGGGCGCGCCCAGCTCAACGCTTCCGTTACGGGAATGCTGCTTTCGCGGAACTCAAAGTCGTAGCTGTTAAAGACATCGCCCTGAACGCTGAAAGTATGCTGACGTGGCCCGACGATGATGGTGTCACCATCGGCGAACTGCGAAAGTCCCAGTTTGCCGTTCAGCAGGAAGTCGTACAGGTTGACGTTGGAGCGCACGCGGTTACCGCGCTTGACCACAATATCAACGTAACTTCCGCGCTCTGGATCAACGCCGCCAGCCTTGATCAGATAATTGAGTAACGAATCAGACGTCACACCGCCATACAGACCAGGATTACGCACAAATCCGGTCACGTACACTTTTACTGGCTGCGCCTGTAATAAGGAGGCGTAGACGTTGACGTTGGACTGGTATACTTCCTTCACTTTGGATGTGACCAAGGCATTTAGCTGACTATTACTGACGCCAGCAACTTTCACCGGACCAACGTTCGGCAGGAAAATATTACCTTTGGGATCAACCTGTAACGCACCATCAAAGGTGAACGCACCCCACAAGCGAACCTGAATGCTATCACCCGGATTCAGAATATAGTCAGGGTTGAATCCTACCGTCGCACCGCTATCCGCGCTGGTGCCGTTGAAAAGTTGAGCACCAAACATACGGCTCATTACCACCGGCGGTGCGGGCGGCGGGGTATTGTCGAAGCCGCTCATGTTTTGCGTATCCGACTTCTGTCCGTTCAGAATACCGGTAAGCGGCGCGGCTCCTGTCAGGTTTGGGTCAGCGTTAATATCAATGGTCGCGCTGGCCTGCGCCGCGTGACAGGCGGCAATCAGTAAAATTGATTTAAATAATTTCATCACAAACTCATTCAGCGACAGCGTTAGTCTCGGTGATCTTCAATAACAGCCAGCAACAGTTTCAGGGTGCCGAACAGCAGGCAGCACACCAGTAACCAGCAGGCGATCAAATAAGGGATATTTGGAAAAGACGATTCCTGCGGCAACTGTGGCGAACTGATCACTGACAGCACCTTGAGCTTACGAGCCGCTTCTACACGGGTCTTTTCAATGGAGGTCAGGGTCAGTTTGTACAGCTCGGTGTTGAACTCTACTTTTGATTTGATTTCTTCAAAATCCACTGCCATACGGTTTAGCTTGTCACCCTGTGGCGCAGTGATTTTGCTTTTTTCTTCGTCAATTTGTGCCTGCAATGACTGAATCGCATTACGCGCACTCACAACTTGCGGGGCGTCCTCACGCAGATACGTCAGCAAGTTCCGCAGGTCCGCTTCCATCTGGATCTTCTGGCCCATCAGCGTATTCACTAACGTGCTCGCCGCCTGTGCCTGTGCCTGTGGATCCAGAACGTTGTTGTTGTCCTGATAAGAGAGCAATTCCGCTTTGCTGGCGTCCAGACGCTGGCGTGCCTTTTCCATCTCCGTTTCTGCAAAGGCAAGCTGGTCACGCGCGATGCGATGTGACATCTCATTGATAAAGCGCTCTGACTCTTTCAGCACGGTTTGGTTAAACTTAAGCGCAAACTCCGGGCTAAAGCCCTGCGTCTGAATATTCAGTAATCCGGTTTTATCGTCATACGAGACGTTGATACGGTCCTTGTAGTACTTCAGGAAGCCTTCTGCGGTTTCATCCTTGCTAAGATGATTAAGAAAATCGAGCCCGCTGTGGCTAAACGCTTCACGAAAATTTAGTTGCTTATCCAGCGCCGCCAGCATATCCGGCGAGTTGATGTACTCTTTCAGATACAACGCATCTTCTGCGGAACTGGGGTTAGAGGCACCCAGAAGCAGACCAAAATTCAGGCTGCCGCTGTTTAAATCATCCGAGCGTTTAATGGCGACTTTCGACTCGCTCATATAGCGAGGCTGGCTGAAGATAGCCAGATAGATCAGCAGCACCGCCATCGGTGCCAGAATGATGATTTTCGCCAGGTGTTTTTGGATATCTGCCAGTGAGATGGCAGACAGACGAGCACGCATCCAGGATACGGCAGACTTCACTTTTATCAACATGTAACGATTATCAAAGTTTCAGTGGGGCGCAAACTCAATGAGAGACTAACCTCTCGCACCCCGTTGCTTAATTAGTCGAAAATGCGCACAAGGCCAGTGACTTTATTTGCCTTGTTGGTCACCAATAACGTTGAGACGCGGTGCTTTTGCATTTTTTCTTCCGCTTCAATGATCATGGTGTCTTCCGGTAGCGTCAGCGGTTCACGTGTCATCATCTGCGCAGCCGTGGCGGATGTCAGAGAATCCTCTTTTTCCATAAAGCGACGCAGGTCACCGTCGGTGATAATGCCCGCTAGCCCACCTTCTGCGTCTTCTACCATCACCATTCCCTGGCATCCGCTGGTGATACGTTGAATCACGGTTTTAAATGACGCATCCAGCTGTACCGCAGGAACATCATGCTGCATGACATCAGCAACGCGGGTCAGCAGGCGACGACCTAATGAACCGCCCGGGTGATAGCGCGCAAAATCATTCGGCATAAATTTGCGTTGGTGGATCATGGCAATCGCCAGCGCATCGCCGATCGCCATCGTCAGCGTGGTAGACGTTGTTGGTGCAAGATTATTCGGGCAGGTTTCATTCGCCATGTGGAGTTCCAGCACGGCATCAGCATTTTTCGCCAGCGTGGAATTTCCATTATTGGTAATGGCGATAATTCGGTTGCCGAAATTTTTCAGTGAAGGAACTAGCTTGAGGATTTCATCCGTTTCACCGCTGGCAGAAATAAGGATCAGAAGATCGTAAGGCGTAATCATGCCCAGATCGCCATGGAAAGCTTCTGCAGGATGAATAAAGAAACTAGGCGTACCCGTAGAGGCCAGCGTCGCTGACATTTTACGACCGACATGCCCTGATTTACCCATTCCCGAAAGAATAACGTGCCCTTTACAGTTCATTATCAAATTAAGGACACGCTGGTACTGCCCGGAATCCAGTTGTTTAGACAAGTTTTGTAATGCTGCGCTTTGTTCTGCCAGAGTCTGGCGAACAGAGGTAATTAGATATGGATCGATAGTACTGCTCTGGTCATCAGGTAAATGTCTTTCAGACATATCAGCTCCTTTGCACGGAAATAATGCCACAGTCACAACAAACCCGAACCCACTATAATTTATTTATGCTAAATCAATGGGTTGTAACAAAATTTTTAATGAATATAAAACCATGGTCAGTCCATGCTTATATGCAGGACTTATCACCTTCTTATTAAGTCGCAATGTCTCATGGAGGTGCGAAGACGCTGCAATATTACAGGCGAGAAAGGGAACCAAATTTTGCCCACCTATTTAACACACTCCTACATTATGAACAAGGAATTTAGGATTTTTATCATTTGTTAAAATGTTTCCTACTTGACTATTAATACCAAAAACAATTTATCAATTGATTATTTCCTTGTAAAAAAGAACGTATGACTATGTTATTAATAAATAAAACACGCAAATAATGGTGATGTTGTTTTGTGATTAATTATTTAAATTCGGCATAATAAACAGGTTGATAATTTCTATGTAAAGAAGAGGAAAATAATAAAATTTTAGCGGTGACTATTGAATGATATAATAGTTGTAGTGTTGATTATTTCTGGTAATGAATGCGGAATTAAATCTGGCCGGATTGTATTTTTGCTATATCTATTTTTCAGGAGATTATTATTAAATAGAAAAATAACAATGGTGATTATCTCCGGTTGAGCTGGAGTCACGTATGCCAGCGAGTGCTTTCTTCCGGGCCTTCCTTCACTTCAGAGAAAGAGCCTATGGAAAAGAGGCAATCATCAGGCTCTTTTTGAGTCATATGCGCCGATAATCAACTGTCTTGAACGTAAAAATTATGGAGCAACATGATGCTACGATTCATTTCACTCTTCGTTCTTTCTGAGCATTGCGTTCAGGATGGTCAGCAATTTACGCATACAGTCAACCAGCGCCACTTTTTTGGTTTTTCCGGATGCTGGCAGATGCATGTAAAACGCCTCTTTCACCGGATTAAACCAGGTTACCACAAGCGCTGCCATGTGCAGGGCTGCTCTTGCCTCCGTACGCGCACTGGCGTCGTTCGGCCAGCAGATATGTGTGGGATAACAGGGATGTTATGTGAACTGAACTGTGTTTTGTTAGCGGGGGATGTTTATTGATGATTCGGGAGTGTTTAAGACCTGATGGCGTTATGCTCCCAAGTTTATTTTATATAAAGATCCAAAAGCAAAAACCCGCCTTGTGGGCAGGTTCTTAAGAATTAGTGGTGCCGGACTCGGAATCGAAAATTTCTTTTATCATATTGATATTAATCTGATTTGTTTGGTTTGATTAAAAATGTACCCTCAATTATACCCGCAGTCCCTTTTGATATCGAAAGGGAATCACACTCGGGATCAGGCTGAGAGCACAGAAGGAAAGTGCCTGACTATTATATCGTTAATTCTGTCAATCAGTTCCAGCCTTTTGAAAGTGATGTGTGCAGATCCCTTCTTAAAGTATTTAATGATAAACATTTCGTCTTCATAGTACTCTTTACCCTGAACAGACCGGATATGCTCATCCAGACGAATTATGATATTTTCCCGGTTGTCGGGAGTGGGGATGCCACTGAAGAGATGCAGCATCCTTTCCAGGTCGGCAACCCGGTCAGTCTGTGGTCCGGTGATAAGATGAAATCCCCACCGGCCCCATCTCACCAGATTGTTGACGATAATTTTACTGCCAAATTTACAGGGAGAGTTGGTTTTATAATTCCAGCTCAGTCCCCTGAAGACGTTAATCACTCCCCGCTCAAACACCTCATCCTTATTCTGGTGCAGTTGTTCAAATGTGCTCATAATGTTCGCTTCACTGATTTCCGGAAAATTATCGTACTCCAGTGACCGGTATCATGTATCACGGGTCTGCGCATCCATTAATGACAGCATCCCGGAGCGTTGCATCAGGTCACGCCAGATTTCACGGTCAAGGTTGCGGGTAATGGCTTTCATTGCCGTTTCAGGTTTCTCCATGAGCCAGCAGCCGCAGCGAAAATCCTGTTTCATGGCCCAGTCCAGTGCGGTTTTACCGCCAATACTTTCTGTCATTGCTGAGATTTCAGCCAGTTGCCGGATAAGTATGTCGATTTGCAACAGTGTACTCTTTCGTACAGCCAGAATGTGGCTGACTGAGGTTGAGCAGATAACGTCCGTATGTCCGTTGACCACTTCCGGACGGGAGACTGTGATTTCAGACATAATCGTTTTTCCTTTTTGCAGATAAATGAAAACGCCAGCCCTGTTCAGGCTGGCGTCAGTGGAATGAAGTATGGTGAGTAATATTTACCGGTTCTGGTGCAGAAGCTGCAGTTGGCGCAGGGTATGGATATCTTCCCTGGCCTGTTCAATGCAGGGCAACAGTGCTGCCGAATCCGTTTTATCCTCATCGTTGTCGAAGATAATCCCCGATTCGCAGTCGATATTGTCCTGCAGCCACACAATCAGAATATCCAGCGCCGTTTCTGTGGCTAATGGCATTACGCTCTGTATCACTGTATTGTCTTCCGGCAACTGATGAGGGCTGGCAGAGGTCGCCGGTGTTTCGGTAGTGACACGCTCATCCACCACGCGGAGTGAATAACCATTTTCCGCGACTTTATTAAACAGTTCAGCGAGATTAACACCATCGACGTCAACGACAATGCGCCCCATGTTCAGTGCCTGCACGTTAATGCTGTCGGCTTCCAGCGTCAGGGCCAGTTTCATTGTTTCGCCTCCGGATGCTTCCCCCGGGTAATGTTATTTACCGTTCTGTAGTTGCTGCGGGTCATCAGACCTGTTGCCCGGCGAGCCCGGAGAATATCAATGCTGTTGATTAACTGCGACGAGGCTCCTGCGCTGAATCCCGGCTGGTCAGTTCGTACCAGTACGTATTTTTCCACGAGAAAGTTCACTGCATCACACAGTGAAATGCCTGCCTCAATATGCTGCTCAATCACGCGTTCATCCACGAACGGTGTGTCATTCAGCGTAAGGCTGTAATGCTGGTCCAGTAACCGGGTGAGCAGTGTCTGCCAGATGGTGACGGGAGACGGGCAGCACGATACCTCCCGTACATGCGTGTCGGGTAATGTTTTC